>Ga0209671_1001476_pt1 | contig 19745 bp, 7 predicted proteins | sample WorMetHERISLAND2_2_FD_187401 | JGI IMG/M metagenome (GOLD analysis project Ga0209671, IMG submission 187401) | Marine gutless worms symbiont microbial communities from Max Planck institute for Marine Microbiology, Germany - Olavius geniculatus... | ecosystem: Host-associated > Annelida >...
TCACACAGTGCACTGCCATTCAGTTGCGGATTCGTTGTGCTTGAAAAGTTTGGTATGGGCCGAGTACCAGCTGCACGGTTTCCATGGCAACAAGAGCACTACACTTAAGGTCTGGACTGACTTGGAACAGACGATTGTGGACGAGGCCATTGACCAGTGGAGGAAACGACTTGAAGCCTGCGCCAAGGCCAAAGGACAACATTTTAAACATTTACTGTAACTTTAGTCGTACGCGTAGATTGCTTGTACCAACGTTTTTTCGATATTAAAGCCGTTTCCTTGAAGTTATAAAAAAAGTTCCAGGGTCTGGTTTTTTATGAAACACAGTGTATATGACTTGCTATTCACATTCACACAGTAAACACAGCAACCAGCAGCACCAAGGGTTAAAAATGGCAAACAATCAGACGAACGACACATTTTGCAGAAGCATACCGAACAGTCTACCACTGTCACTTCAACAACTATTGGACACTGTGTCTTGTACGCAAAAGTTAAAAGCCTTACTGTTCCAGCGAGCGTAAGATCACTAAGTTACACGTTTATAAATTTGTACTTTATGTTCTAAGGTTTTATCTTAGGTATTATACTGCAAATCATTGCTCACTTTTGCTTGTAAATAGTTAGCTGATCAACTGTGGGGCAGGGAATTCCAATTTTGCCCCAAATGCATGCAAAATGGGTAGCTTCCAGCTCCAAGTTTTGTATTTTTTAAAGAAAACTTTCCGACAAGCGGCTAATTTTTCCAACAGGCTAAAATTTGGAGAGGGGTTCAAGAGCAGTTGCTGCATGATTCCACTAACAGCATCCATTAGAAGTATATAGCCCTCAAAAAGATGTATGCTGCAAAATTCCAAAATCAGGAGGGCAGCAGTAAAATTTTTGACTGTTGTCCTTAATACAATTTTAAAAAAAATTAAAAATAAAATGAGCATCAACATTCCAATGAATCATACAATGTTTCAACTTCATACCGGAACCTATTTAGTAATAAACTATTTAAATTTTTAATTATATAATAGTAACTTACACACATATCAAATTTGCTAAGTCTGATATTGCTGATTCTAATTACAGTGCTTAGCTCAGCTAAGAAAAAGTCATTTTGACACAGTGTAAACCGCTGATATGCATAACAGACTAAAGTTATTTTGCCTACCTTCTATCGGCTTGCACTTGTAGGACTCGGTGACTTTCTGTATCGCGTCAGTTACTCTGAAATTCTATGACACACGCACCAACAAAAATAAATTTTAGCAAATCACGTTAATATAAAACAACAATGAAATAATATACACTACGATCCAGCCACTCGATTCTATTCTCCACACATATTAGAGATTATCTGCTTCTGACTAAATACTATTCTCGGACAATTCCTAAATGCTTCTCAGCATGCTTCGCAATGTTGCATCATTACAGCAGTAATAACAGCATAATGTGGTACAATCTGCTCAAAAATAAAGTACCGCATATACTATAATAATACTATAATGACTGTTAATACTGTGTTGCTTCAAACACAAAGTTAACAAGAGCGTTCACATAAAAATACTCTTTGACAATTAACTGGAAAATGTGGTGGAAATTGACTACAAATCAGTAAACTTATGGTCAATTTCTCACTAACAGCTGCAAGAAAAATCATAACATTTCCAAGATTCAAGACAATGTCACACTTCCGATGATGGTCGAAACCGTGAAAAGGGAAAAGTGCTAATTTGTACCTTATTTTTCAGGCATTAAGATATATTAGCAACTAGAAAATTAATGAATATCGACAACTAGCATTTGATAAAGCTAACTAGTGCTTCACAACAGTTACGTGAACCGGTGCGGCTTGGCCTTTAAATACTGAAAATACACCAATGTAAACAATGCATATGGGACTAGAAAGTGTGGAGACAATAATGCAACATAGTGGAAACCCATAATCCAAGTCGGTTGGCTTAGACTAAGGCTTGACAGCCTGGCAAGACCCATTATGCTACACTAAATTACTAATCATAGATCTTTCATAAACGGCAGCGAGTTCAATAAAAATACAAAGAAGTTTCACCTCACAGGAAATGGCAGCAGAAATAAAATAAGATCTGAATCACTGCAATCAACCGGTCAAATAATTCTTTCGTAGCGTAAAAACTATTTTAATGCCCGAACTTGGAAGTTGTGAATCATAGATAGCAACAAGTCACGACTAGCAAGCATACCTCATTACCGGGTTTGACAAGCCGCAAGGCGGCCTCAGCCGCATGGTGAGCTGCAAGGATAACGTCGGCTTTGCGACCAGTTACTTTGTTGTCCTGTGCAGCGCAACCATAAACAATACCTACGATATGGTAGGGCTGTAGCGAATACTATTCAACCGAATAAAAATAGTTCATAATATTATTCGACCAAATACAAATAGAATACGAATAGTTGATGCAAATTCAAACAATGCACGATGCCCTGGTTTTATCGCTACGCGGTGGAAAATTTTTGAATCAGACATTTGACAGAAAAAAAGATTACTGATACTAATGAAACATAACAGTGAGCAACTTAAGTGTTAAGGAAACGCCATAAAGCATCACGTGGGCTGAGACAGCAGCTGTCTGAGGCTAAATCAGGAACAACCAGCAGCGATGGCACAGTGCCTTATTATTTGTATTCGGCCTGTTTTCTGCATTACTATTCAGCCGAATACAAGTACACTATTCGGCCTACTATTCGAACCCAACATAATACAAATAGAATATTCGGTACAGCCCTACTACATGGCTCCAACTTCGCACTCGCTTTTGAAAATAAAAGACCAAAACTTTACCAGGAGTTTCAATGACCAAATTTCAAAAATCATTTGACAACTAATGATGTAGCCCAAACGCTACAAGATGATAGACAAAAAAAGCCCCGCTAATGCAAAGGGGAATGCACAACAGCGGTGCACCGTAATACGCTAGTGATCCATAGACTTCATCCGTAGATTTCATCCGTACAGCTTTTGGCTACAGATTCACAGAAAGCCCAGTAAAACAAGATCAGTTGCCAGCTGGCACCAGACTACCTACGGCTAAATATGTATACTCAGTAGTGTTTTAATTGTACTCACAACTATCTCGCTCTGGCAATGCCTTATTGCCTGGATATCGCAGATTTTCCCTACCCCCCTCTCATTTAGCGAACTCGTTCGGAATGACCCCTTTAAACTTATGGGAAATCTTTACAGTTCCTGAAACTAGAGTCCTCCGGGCAGCCAACGGTGAAGATATGATGATCCTAGCTTGCACTGTTTGTGACTGATCCACTCGTGTGACAGATGGATGGACAGACAGAAAGACACATAGACAGAACTGCGATGGCTAAGACGCGCTACAGCAGTAGCTGCTGTTGAGCGTAATAAAACAAAAAAAAACTTTTAATTTATACTTAGAAACAGCAGTGCCACAGTGACTACGTGAGCGAGTAGGGTTTAACGTCCCGCCCGACACAGTATTGAGTATGTGATACCACCGCAGCGCCTCCACCATCTACGGACATGTTGAATAACATCACATTAATGTGTCGCTTGTTGCTATTGCAATAAATAGCTATTATGGGACCAGCCACCCCATGTCACCTGTCGCCTCACCAGTGCAGCTGGTGTGATCAAATGCTGCTTCTCTGTCTGGCACTTATTAGCAACTTAACGACACCGTCGACGGTCCCCTCTCTCCTCTCACATGGGGTGCAGCGCTGCCAGCGATCTTAGCTTTGATCCAGAGCGGTAACACCCACAGTGAGAAGTGGGCGAGACGAGTCGTGGTGGTGCTCAGCTCGCAGCAACGGTCGTACGCATACTAAGAACGTTCGTAGCATAGCCAAGGCACTAGAGCTGTTAAGTTTCAAAAGTGAAAATTGAAACCATCAACAGAAAGCCTAAAACCATGGTTTCAATACGGTTCGATATTGCTAAAAAAAAACACGGCTTCTGTGCCAATTTCGATAACAGTAACAACACTACTCATCGGCTAACATCTTTATGAGTATGGCATATTCTTTATAGTTGCCAAAATTATCCATTTACTTATCCATTTGCTACACTTTTATTTGAATTTTGTGCAGCCTTTTGATACAACAAATGATTGACTGATGATGTAATGCGTGAACATAAGCACATAAAAATCACACAAGTACAGTACACAATATCTCCACATTGTATTGAAAACATCAAACCTTAGATGCGCCAATAACGACAGTGTGTGCAACAACGGCTGAAAAGCCATCGATATGAGCACCAAGATCTCTGAAAGCAAACACCACACACAGCACAGTATCACAGTAATGACTGCCTTGGCATTGTATCATCTACGTATTGCATCTGAAAACATTACAGTACTAATTTTGTGTGAAATCCACCTGACAAAAATTGACCGGCTATAAATAATAGCCTCCTTAACAATAACTTAATACAATATAGGTCTACTATCATGCAACAATGAAACACAAAGTAGTAATATGCATCAGAAAATCAATAATTCAATATTAAATACTAAATTCATTTCTTTTTTGTAAATATTAATTTAACTATGAAACACTGCAATGCCCAACAGGCTAAACAACTGAGAAACAAAAGTATAACTAGATAGAAATAGCTGATTAGTTAACATACATTTTAACAATATCTCCAGGTTTGATTTCGAGATCAGGTTCACTTTTCAGTGGTGAAAAGTGGCAAATACAGTTGTTAACGGATATGCATGTTGGAAATGCGATGCCTGCAACATTGACAGAATACACTACATGCAGTTATTTCGCATTCACCAAACAGCAGTCACATCTGTCACAGAAATATCAATGCCAATATTGAATTTATATAACATGATATCAAGTAGCATTACCATTAAGCTCTCACAAAAAGTAGTTTTTAAACCATGGCAAAGATATTGCTGTGGAGTGATGGATTATAAACAAAGTCTTGCAATGAGTTCCAAGCCAATGTACCCCAGAGATTTAGCCAGATGATCAAATGTACTGTCAAAAGTGCAAAACAGCAAGGAAAACTATTGTCAACTGGCAGATCTCAATTACAAGTATGGTAACTGGCTCTGTACTTTGTTACACAAAGATTAACAACATGCAACAATAGTTTGATTTAGTTCCCAGAACTTTCCAGTAATAAACACCAAACCTCTGATATCACCAAGTCAGAGCTGCACAAGACCAGCATTCCAAACAATCCACATTTATTACCTATTACCATGAGCATGCAATACCTTTCTTCATATCTTTCTCTTTCTTGAAGACCTTTGCTGTCTCTTCGCTCAGCTGTTTATCACCAAACTCGCACAATTCTTGGACCATTGCACCGCCGGCTTCGCAGCGATCAATGATCTTCCGCAGCGTATCTATGAGCGTTCCACAACAACGTACATTGCATTTGAAGAAAGCAAATATTTATAACATAGAATCAATTAACCACTAACACTGTTGTAATGTCCAATGTAGTAGATAAATTCAACAATCATAATGACCATCAACTTTAATGATGGCCAAGACGATACGTATCTGATGTTGCACTAGGTAATAATCTGAAGCACAATTGCATTTTTCTCCAGAGAGCTTCCCAGGAGTGTTTTTGCATACCTACCATACCTACCTAGGTAAGTAGGGTTGGAATAGGGTTAGGGTTTGTAGTCATTAGACTGAAATACAGGTAGGTATGGTAGGTAATTAGGTATGCAAAAACGCTCTCCAGAGAAAAATGTGATTGCGCCATAAATTGATGCTCAACGAAAATAACTGCCACTTTTATGCAAGCAATGGTCGCTGCTTGTAAGGTGCCAAAAAATAAACGATGATATGGCAACTGATAATAAGCGTAACAGTAAGAACGTGTGCACAACATCATTTCATAACAGTGGCCAATGGGTTGCATAACCAGCAACAATTCCTATCCCTAACCCTCAAAGTGAGCCTACACAGCCACATTCGAGTATAGACATTTTGTCCAACAAATTATACGGTAACTTTACAGTATATTATCACCGAATTTTGCCATACCATGCATAAGCCGACTATTAACTAATAGAACGACAAAATACCGCATGCTCGAAAGATATCAGATTTTCAATCAACAAGACACACAAATATCAGTAACACAAATGCAACAGTTTTGCAACAGATAAATTATCACCGTACCGTTGACTATTTCCGCTGCCATTTTGTACTTCGTAACGACGATATCTTTTGCAACCGTATTTTCTTCGGGTGCAACATCTTTCACATCTTTCTCCGCCATTTTTCTAGTTGGTGTGGTATGTGATTTCCGGTGAGCGAAGTAAAAATAAGTAAAAAAAGCTTTGGTCAGACAGCAGGGATAAATAATTATCTCGTTATCTCGTATCTAATTCCCTGGTCAGACAGGAACGTACAACTACAAAAGAGGAAGACATTATTTGTGCTCAGTCCCCAAACGTCGCTCGCGGGGTTCGGGGGTAGCTTACCCCCTTACCCTATACCCTCTCGACGGGCCTGAACTAGCCAAGGAACTTGCGATTCGTGAAATTTGCCAATGCTACTTGCATATTGACTGCTGTGACAATCTGCGCGTACAACAGTTCAAAATTTTTCGGATCGCTTCGCTTGCAGATTAATTCTACCTTAATTTTTTAAATTTTGTTTTATCGTTCTTGCTTGCCTGTATTGTTTAAACTGCATGCACAGTGATGCACTGAATTTGGTCAGTTGATTCTACGAAAAATAATTAAAACTAGCTGTTGCCACCAGATGTCATATTTTAAAGCTAAAATGCATCAAATTCGATCTCAGCTGGGGCTCCACACCATAGGACCCTGCTGAAAAAGCTGATCACTGATCAGTGTTCCGGCCCCAGATCCCATAGCTGGATTTGAAAGGTCCTACTTTTACGGCAGGAAATGGGGAAAGAGGTGATAAAGATAGAAAGGGAGGAAAAGGGAAATGGCGAGAAAAGGGGATAAAAAGGGGTGGATCATTCCCACGAGCAAAAATTTCAGCTACGGCATGGCTAATATTATAACAGTATCTGAGCATTTTGACCGACCGTTAGGGCTATAATAGTCTTTGGCATGATGTGTCGATCGGCACTCGATCGGCATCGTCGTCTGTCGTCTGTAGGCCTAAAAACTTACTATACACTGTGTCCCAAAAAAACATTCCCGACATTTTCGACTGTAACTTAAAAATAAATTATCAGATTTTGATAATTTTTGGTATGAATATTTTTGACACAACTTGCCATCAAATGACCGTTCAGTTTCCCACCTCACCCAACGTTTGTTTTTGCACTACCTAGGGAAAACCCAACCAACGAAATATCACTTTTTTATCCAATGCGATATGATTGCTTAATTAATATAACGCGTAAAACACATTTTGTTCACATTTCTGACACTTTGGCTGACAATTCATCCAATTGTACATTTTTCAACTGACTGTAGTAAAATTGCTTGAAGTGGTAGCCCACTATGCGAACACAGGCAAGGTGGCGCTTTCTCCATTCATTGATGGCAGTATCGATAGAATTCTGCTCCAGACCAATCCAGGCCGTACCAGTTGCTTTTTGACTTCACAAACATTCCAAAACTTCATCTGGTAAACACACTGTTGCATAACAGTCAAACCTTGTAATAGACCGACTGTTGGGGCCCACAGATTAGGACAGACGGAATTTATGGACGTTTTGTCATTCATTTTAACACGTATTATGCTTGGTCTCCTTTCCCCAGGTAGTGCAAAAGCAGACGTTGGGTGAGGTGGAAACTAAAACACTTATTTAATAGCCAGTTGTGTCAGATATTTTTCTGCCAAAAATTATTGAAATCTGTTAATCTTTCTTTAAGTTACGATCAATAATGTCGGGGATGTTTTTTCAGGTTTTCTGTTTATTTCAACACATATTTCGATTGATCTGCTTTCCCTAGGTAGTGCAAAAGCACACATTGGATGAGGTGCGAAACTAAATGGTCATTTGATGTCAGGTTGTGTCAGAAATGTTCATACCAAAATTATCAAAATCTGGTAATTGGTTTTTAAGTTACAGCCAAAAATGTCGGGGATGTTTTTTTGGGACACAGTGTATAACGCATGTTATATAGGCCTAGCTAAACAGTAGGTTATACCGGAAAAAACTTGTTACGTGGTTAATTAGCCGAGTGAAATCGACGGATCTTTACATGCATAATTTCAGAGATCCAATGCAAGCAAAACATTTTCAAATTTGGGGTTGAACGAAAAGGAAGTAGGAATTAAATATGTGCGTTTTTCAACATATCAAGGCGTTTTATCTTAGAAACCGTGAGATAGGTTGCTATTGAGTATTGATTACTAATAGGAAGTCGCATAAGCCCTTTCAGATGATAAAAGTCATCAACCTTGGATGACCTTAAAGAGTCATTATACGCACTTTGCTATGCCAGTCGTGTGGTACTGTGGCAAAATGGTAGGCCTACGTCGTAGAGAGTTGGCGATGGTACCGTTAAATACGGCGATAACGAGTTCTTATATAGGCTGTCAATATACAGTAACGATGTTTTTAGGTTATCTGCAGCGGTTTGGCCACAATTTTGAATGTAAAGTTGCTGCCTGCAACAATCACCCATATGCGTCATATTTCGTATCATGTTCTAGCGTTGATTTCAGCGTTCGATATAGCAGCGTCAGCTGCGTCACCGTAGCGTGTATGTGACTGCAGTCACTCTGGGAAATCGCTGTTTTTACGCAACCGGAAATCGGACGCTGGCTTTCGGATATAGGCGGAACGGTCTGCCCATTCTAGTGGTTGATAATGATCTTTTCAACAAAATTTACCAACTATCACCTGGCATTGATATTCCACCGAGGGAGTTTGCCCAACTATTATGTTCCAGAAGCAGAGCTTGCCTCAGCTCAAAAAACTTTTAACCCCAAAACAAAACTTCATTTATCGCTTTGATTCGGCGGAGGTGATAATGTTGGTAACAGCTACCGTAACAGATCAGCAATTATTCACCGTGGTAATTATAGGCTAAACTATCAGCTGAAACTTGGAACTTGTACGACTGTCTTAAGGGCGGTGCACTTGCTTGCTTCGTAAGTAAGTAAGCTACAGTAACGCTACATCGGTAGCTATAGGTCTATTGAACAGATGTTATATAGAGCCTACATGTACCGATCTATTTTTTCCGCCTAAGCGAGTATCGCACCACAAACTCGATCGCATCTGTCGCCTCTAGAGACACATCCATGCGTCAGCTGTGTATACTCTCTAGCTCTATATTATTTACTAGTGCGGCGCCGCACACGCCAACATAGCTACGTATATCGATCAGTAGTTTTAACTGATTTTGAAACTCTGTAAACCGGTTGCTAACTGCAGACCCATATTTGACGAGTACTACTTGCGTGTAGTGTGTGCGATGTTAACTGCCGTTGCTTGATTTCTAGCAAACAGATGGATTTAACGACGAAGCGCGGTTGGTTTGGCGAGGCGAAGAACAGCTAGGTTGCGTTAGCTGATATTAATGGAAGTGTTCTTCATTATCTTCACTTGCTAATTTCCGTTGTATGTTAAATTGCTTTATTTATGTACAGAATTGTGTGGTTTTTGGCTGACCGTTAGGTCGAGCTTTAGGTACGACGTGTCGTCTATATCAGTCTGTCGTTTGTTACGCATGTTGTCTGTCGTTTGAAACGCATGTATTATGGCTAAATCGTACGTTGTAGGTGGTCGGCAATGGTACCGTTGGATAGGGCGATGACGAACATCCATTATGCTGTTAGTAGTAGGCATGTCTCTATATCTGCAGCGGTTTGGCCGCGATTTTAAATGCAAAGTTGCTGCTACCCACGTACGTAGCATTACGTACTGTATCGTATCTACATTTCACTGCAAAGTTCGATATAGCAGCGTCATCATAGCGTGCATATAACTTTGAGCACTCTAAAAATGCTTTTTTCCACGATAAAAGGCGGACGCTGGCCTTCGGATATGGATTGTACGGTCGGCCTACCCTAGTGACAGTTGAGCTTCTTGCTTAACTTGTCATTTCAGTAGGCCCTAGTAGAAGTTCTTATTTTTCTGCTTCAGTTCGTTCATTGAGTTTGTGTTAGTGACTTGAACTGAAGTGGTCGTTGATAGCGATTGCAATCCCGGGATCGATCCCGGGATCCCGGCCGTTTTCGCCAATCCCGTATCCCGCGATTGGCGGCGTCCCAATTCGGGGATTACGGGATTACAAAATTAGTTAAAATCGTACTTTTTCGCGTGTTAAATGACAGAAATAAAAATTCTAGCCGTCTGGTGAATGAAATATTTATGTGCGCTAGAGTTCCACTCTTTGCTGTGCACTGTAATTCGGATTTTGACAGTCATTGTCATTTCCTGCAGTTCGGATATACCTTCTGTATGGGCCAATACTACACCATATGCATGAAATAAGTCAATTAAGGATATCAAAATGACGACCAATCTGTAAGCCTAATCCCGTATCCCGGGATTAAAAATTCAATCCCGGGATTGCAATCACTAGTCGTTGATGATGTAGCATGCAATTTTGAAGTAACTGTTCACTGGAAGTAACGAGTGGGCCTAACTGTTTCGCGTGATTTGGATAATTCACTATATTAAGCATACGGATATGCATTATTTACATCGATCGGTTTTGGGTTACTCCGTTTCAACTGCGTGCTGAGAGAGATCGTTCAGAACTTCAAATGTTTAACATGCCCTTATGGGGTGTTTACACGATCCAGCAAACGTCCAACAAACTTACAGCAAATGTATTCAAAATACACGTGCTATTGCTGGACGTTTGCTAGACGTTTGCTGGATCGTGTAAACACCCTATTAGGCTTACGTAGTCTCTGTAGCTGCCTAACTGTACTGCACACTGCGGCAAGTCGGTGACTTTAGACCGGACGTAATGACGAAGTCGGATAAAGACTCTCATACGTCGGGACGTGAAGAAAAAGGAGAATTGCTTTGCTGCATACGGCACTTCGCTATCATCACGCGCGTCTGCGCTATCTTTGTCATCGCCGGTACGTCTTACGTTAGCTCAGCCAAATACAAGCTATATAAAAAACGGAATTGCATATAAAATAATATATCGTGTTCGTTAAAAAACAAACCAATTCCATTATTTGTTAGTTTTCCCAAGGATATTTGTGATATCCAACAATCGACATGATATCCGACTGCCTGTTTTTTTGGGTTTGTTTGTTAGCAAAATTACGCAAAAACTTAAGGCGCGTACAGAGCAACGTAATTGAACTAAACTGACCAATGGGCGAGCAGCGCAGTCACATATCACCGAGGCCGTTATTAAACGGTGTTTACTTCAATGCATTATTGTTTGCCCATTGGTCAGTTCGTCAAAAACTAAACCACGTGTGTTGAGCTAAGTTCGATTCGGTTAAGTTACGTCGCTTTTGACGAGACTTTATGAGCGAATTTGGCTAAAATTTTCAGGGAAAATTAGATTTGGTCTAACTTTAGAGGTGGTTAGGTTTTTGGTAGTGATTTTGGTAGTGATTCGAATCATCGTATGAGTTCAAAGCCGAACGTAAATCTGCCACCTGGCAAACACAACGACACATTGTTAACGTATCGAGGTTTGCTCTTTCCGAGTGCCATTTTATTACGTTTACCGTATAATATCTTTGCTAAATTGTGACCATTTTAGCCGACCGTTGTTACTTAACGATCAAGCTCATATGGTAGGCCCCTACGAGTTGTCATCTGTCCGTCCGTCTGTCGTCCGTAACGGATATATATTGCTTTTTTCTTTTTTTCCACAACAAAACACCTATGTGCAACAAACTGCTGATTTCAACAGCAATAAGTCTTCGTATTTTTAGCTTTTACAAAAAAATCTCTGCTTTATTAACGCGCTTCAACGTGCGTTAACGCGCCGCGCGTTGAAGCGCGTTAACGCGCGTTGAAGCATTTAAAAGCGTTCAAACCCCACGCAACGCAACGCGCAGCCGCAGTGGAAATGGACCTTAAGGCCTGTAAGGCCTGAGCAAGTATTTTATTGGAGTGTTATTAAACGCAGATAGGCCTATTTGCAACAATAGAACAACATCATAAAAACCTGAAGAAAATAATAAAATATATTAGCCTATATACAGGAATGAAAACAGTTACCGAACAAGAAACAGGTCAATGGTAGGCCTACCAGACGTTGAAACATTTACAATCGTGTCATGTAGGCTACAGGCCTAACACAATGGACTACAACGTTTGGGCAGTGACACTCTTTTTGCGTTTTGTTTGTTTGTTTGATAGTTAGTTCGGTTAGTTGATTTTCTGATTGACAAGTGACTCCTGCGTGCGTCTACAGGGCTGTGGGCCTGCGTGTTTGTCATGTTCGAGGAACACGGCAAAAATCCACTGCGATACGACACGTGGCAAACCTACTTAATGTCAGTAGAAATCAGTCTGCATTACACTGTTTTGTAACATTAAATGCAGGCCGTAGCCTTACTTTCTGATATAATGGTGCTTCTGTTCTTAACTTGGCTAGCGGTGACCTAATGCTATTATGTGCGAGTACGATTGCGTGTTATTACCTCCGCCAAGGAGGTAATGTTTTGCCAGACTTTGTTTGTCTGTCTGTCTGTGTGTCAGCAAGATAACTCACAAAGTTATGGACGGATCTTTCTGAAATTTTCTGGAAATGTCAGGAATGGCAAAAACTACCAGTGGTTCAATTTTGGGGGTGATCCGGAAGGAATCCTGGATTCTGGATCACTTTGAAATTTTCGTTAACATTGCTTTCAATGGGGCAGACGGGAAACCGCTGCCAAACCAAATATGGTGACGCCACCTGGCGAACAACATGGCGTTGGCGGAGGTCTGCGGGCTCTGACTGCGTTCTAGTCGTACTTGTGATAACGTTGCATTTTAATGATTCTATGCGTTTCTTATTTTATGCGGAAACGTATTGCATTTCTCACGAAAAGATTGAATAATAAAAAGAAAATCTTACTCGGACATCATCATCTGGACTTACTTATTGTACAAGTAGGACTGACTTACTATTAACATTGAAGTAGCTCAGCAGCTGCTAAGGCAATACTGATTAATTTCTGATGAGAATAGCCTAGATTGATCAATTGACTGAAACATGAACACGATGTCACACGGAAAGCTATTGCGGCAACGTTTGATTGTGTTCAGGTTAGAAGCGGTTGCGGTGACGCTTATCGAACTTATTTGTCTGCCGCTCGCGTGTCTTTGTTCCCATCTCTGCTGGTAAGATCGATATTACCTTGTTTTTAGGAAAAAAGTGAAGTTTCACTGAGACTTTAGACCAGAATCTTAGATCAAACTTCGGTTAGATCACTTGCGTAAAAGTATCATATAAGCTAGGCTACAAAACTGCGTTGCATGCGTCAGATAACAAGAAGCCTAGCTGTCGCTAGGATAGCCGACCGTAGGCCTACTGGTTGTCAGTGATCTACAAGGTCTTTTGAGGTAGATGATTTTTTATTTTATCTGGAAAAACGCATGCCACTTTTTATTAGTGATTAATTATGCGTAACCTTGGCCCTATCTTTCACCGTTTCTGATGTATGGTTAGTTTTCTGTTGAGAAACTCACATTTTATTACCCTCTCTATTCAACCCCCAATTTGAGAATGTTTCCTTTGCACTAGATGGCTGAAATTTTGAAAGTTTTCCCTACCAGGCTACGACTTAAAACTTAGCCACAATAGCCTACATTACAGACGGACAGACGGACGGACGACAACCATGCCAATAGCTCGATCGTTACTTAAGTACGGTGGGCTAAAAAGTAGACCTAATGTAATATGTAATGTGTCGCGAAAGAGTTACAAGCACTTAACTCTAAATTATTGGTGAGAAAAAACAACAAAATTTAAGGCGATCGGCCTAGTCTTAGAATTGCTGAGAGTGAGAGGGGTTGAGCACCTTGTAGGCCTACTTACTTCTTTCCCTTTCCTAACACGCTGTAGGATTATGTACTGCGGTTGGGGTGAGGGGATCATTATTTTATATAGGCCTCGCACATACGATTTAGGCCTACATTACATTTTTGCAGGGCGTCAGCATAGCTTGCTGTGCAGATAGTGGGATACCCTGCTAAATTAGCTATGACGTCTAGCTAGCTAGTCGGTTTGTCTGTCTGTCTGTGTGGACTGTGGATGTCACACTTGCGGTATTGTGTCAAAATGGCGCAAGCTACGATCACGGAATCTTTACTGTCAGCTCCGTGAAAGATTCTAGTGAAAAATAGGCAACATATTCAACCCCTAGCTAGTCTTTCACGCTTCAAACCACGGAGGCCCTTGAGATAATACCACGTCACGTGCATTTTGCGGTGTGTCTGGACTGTATATAGTGGATGTTGCTGGGAACCGATAGCCGAAGGATGGATCAACTCAATTACGTACGCGTTCATGGTGATTCCGAACTTTCTCATTGGCTACAACCATGCTCCCAGCGTTGTTGCGGGTACGTAAGCCTATAAACTATGCGCCATAGGAAAAAGAACCGAACTATTGTCTATATCGCTACCCTGCAGCTAATGACCGATTGTTAGGCGGAATGCTTTGGCAGCGCAATTGATTCCGCCTATTCCTGCACATTTTTCCGTAGCGTGGTCTGTCTGTCTGTCTCATTGGCGCACTCTGCTTAAGCCGTTTCACAGATTTTATGTCATCTGGCAGGTACAATTGTAAGTCTATTGACATATTATGTCAGATAGGGACCTTGACCTCAGGGCCAGAGAGAAGGGATATTTCAAAATTATGTAAAAACTGTAATGATTGTATTATCGCAAATTTTCCACGGCGTCTGCCAGTGGAAAAATTGTGAAAATTTATTGAGAACTGATAAATTTATCGATCTTACTCGGTATACTACTTTTTGACGAGTGGCGACAGAGTGTATATCAAAATGCAGCTGATGCGTCGTGCGCTGTGATCTGCAGGACTACTGGTCGCTGGCCTGGCCGCCGTCTACTCATTGAAAATACTGGCGGACTCGTGCAAATGCTGCGCCAAGTGCTGTCCGTGTCTTGTTCCCAGCGGCGGCGGCAGTGACAAGTCCAAAGCACACGAACCGACTCAGTCCTCGGCGCTGAAAAAATCCGCGGACAAAACCGGCTCTTACTCGTGACTCGCCGAGTTCGCGCCCCTGACCATAAACAATGTCTGCTGAACGATAATTTGTTGTGTCTTTCAAATATACTCGAATTCAGTGTATACCTTATTTTGAATTGCGATGAAGTTTTAGAAAATCTTTGTAGAGAATTTGATAAGTCTTTGTTGTCACGTTAAGGTGCGTACAGAACGACGTAACTGAACTGAACTGAAATGAACTGAACTGAACTGACATGGTTCAGTTTTTGACGAACAGACCAATGGGCAAGCAGTAATGCATTACAGTAGGCACCGTCTAGCGGCGTCGGTGACTACGTGACTACACGGGCACGTACGCGTAAACCAATGACCAATGGGCTTGCCCTGCTCGCCCACTGGCCAGTTCGTCAAAAGCTAAACCGTGTCCGTTCAGTTCAGTTCAGTTCAGTTACGTCGCTCTGTACGCGTCTTTACAGCTTAGCAATTCGTACTGGAATTGCTAAGCTATAAAAAGCGCTCACTAGCCTACTGTTCGGAATTCAATTGATCAACCCAGTATACTCGCCAGTAGGCTAAGCAGAATCAAATGACCTGTGTTAATAGGCTAATATTATTTACAAGACTTAAGTCTTCGGTATGGTTTGATTATTTTTCGTACAATTGGTGTGGACTATCAGGTTTTGGATGCAAAACGATCGGTGATTGTGGTACTAGATATAACTTGCCGTAAGTTTAATGTACGTATAAGCTTTACAATTCTTGATTTCATTAGTTAAAGACACGTTTCTTGATGCACTGTGTACTTAGGCCAATATAAGACGTTATGAACGTTTTATATTTAATAAGCTTAATAATGGTTTTTCACTGTCAGTGTTATGCATTAAGACACAATCAGTAAGTGGTTTTCATCCAGTTTTATAAGCAAACTAGAAATATGCGGCAAAGCTCAACATGAGTTCGTAAGTCCGTAAGTCCGATTGGGGGGATTTGAGAGCCAAATTCCTCATGTAGTAAAGTCACGTGGCCCAATCTTAAATGCATTAGCATACGCAGAACGCATATCGTGTCGACTAAAAAAAAGGTAGACATAAGCCAACTAACCGTTGTTGTTACTGGACCAATGATCACCAATTTTTTTTATTAAACGTGGGAGAAATCGTAGTTGATAATGCCGTTTACCGCTTGTCGATATCTCATCCGTTCCAAAGATATTCACGGTTAACGTCTAAAGTTGGCCGAAATCGCGCCGAATTTTAGACGTTTTTTTGCCCTCGCAAATTTTAATGGGACGGTGCTCCTCCAAAAGTTGTACTAGCATTATTACCCCCACCCGGCGGCACGTCACGTGGTAAAGTTTCGTGAAGATACACCCCTGGCTCTAAAGTTATTGTGGCCAATACGCTAAACTTTAAGCCAATTTTTGACCCCTTTTTGTAAAAATGTAGAGTGAACCCACGTTTCCACTAAGGTGTGCGCTAGCAAGCCTTGGCCATTCTCTATTTCATGTCAAAAGTTGGGGTCGCAGAATATCTTCATCCGTTCCGAAGATATTCGCCGTCAAAGTTTGAAGTCGTCCAAAATCAGGCCAAATTGTGCATCTTTTGGCCCTTAAGTGTTTTTAGGTAAAGCCTCCCTCCAATATTTTTTTGGGAACCCAATTTTTAAAATGCAGATTACGGTGCAAAATTTTGCGGCGATCGGCCGACGCAGCTCGGAAATACCGTGGCGGAAATAAGAAAGAATAAAACGTCTGCAGTAAAACATAAGTCCGCTCCGAAAACTATCGTTTCCGGGCGTACTAATTAGAATACGTTTTCTAAAGAAAGAAATGATAATTTACTGGTTAATGCTGCGATTAATTCGCAACTTTGTATTATATCACTTAGTCTGGTTGTTTCTATGATTTGTTCTATTTTTAGGACTTATGTTTTACAAGTGATGTTTTTTAAATTTTTTATTTCGCCAACGTATCTCTGAGCTGTTGAGTGAATGACACGACTTCAAAACTCAAAAATCAAAATTAAAATACGACATTAAAATTGCAACAGCACAAGTAAAAAGCCTAAAACCTAGGGTTTAAACCGAATTTCCATTCCTGGGCAGATGTTAAAGCACGTACGTTGTGCTTATTGGTTTTGTTTCATTTATTTGTACATTGTCTTTTATGAATCATAATGTCTTATTATTAGGTCTATACAGGAACGAATAAATAACGATGATGATAATTTTCAACAGACTACAATAGCATAAAATACACGGTGTTTCATAAAAAGGGACCCCTTTTTCTTTTTTCATAATTCACTCAAATAATGATCAATTTACATAAAATTTTTAAGAGTGTAGTTAAGAAAATACTAATTCAAAATATTCTAACAAAATGTGGCAGTTGATTAAATATTCTTTGCTAGGCGTGACGTAACGCTGACGTCATAATATGTCACGGGTACAAGCCTGCAGCTAGTCTCAACTGCTGCTGCCAGTTCCTACCTTGCTTTGATGGTGAAAAATCTGGTTCGTTGATGACACATTTTTGAAGTTTTACAGCTGCAGCCACAAAAAAAACGTGCAAAGCAATCGCATTTACGTGTTTATGGGGATAGCTGGACTTTCACATGTTCGAACAAGACTAGCACACCGAGCTTGCAAAATGGTTGCGTTTGTGGATCTGTAGGGGTTCTTTAAAGGGTACCCCCCTTTTTCCTATTTGTGCATGTGCGAGAGGGTAACGGTCGTGAGAAGTAATTAAGCAAATACTAATAAAGAGAGAAGTGCTATCCTGCACGTCTGTATTCAAGATCAATCAAAGCGGCAACTGAATGCTAGCTGCTGCGTTGCGCCGGTCCAGCTGCTGTCTGCAGCATTAACGCTTTAGCTAGCGTTAACCCATACAGATCGCAAGACGCCTGATTTCATGTCCACATGTTGCTCAGTGCTGACACGATAAACATTTCTCATTAGCGAACCAGATTAAGTTTACCATCGAAGCAGAGTATCAACTGACAGCACCAGTTGAGACAAGCAAGCTTGTACTCACGACACATTATGACTTCAGCATCACGTCACGACTAGCAAAGAACATTTAACTAACTGCCATATTTAATTTAAATATTTTGAATTAATATTTTTTCAGCTGCAACTGGTAAAAATTTGGTGTAAATTGATTATCATTTAAGTAAATTATAAAACAAAACACAAAGGGGCAATCGGATAAATATTCAGTCCTACCTCCAATCGAACTTACGGCGCCGGGCGGACTCACGTTTGGCTCTTCCCTAAATTTCTAGTTTGTCTTTGATTTCGTGTGCAGCAGGACAAATGTGTCGTCGAATGAGTCTGTATGAAAAAACATTTTAGGTTCATAAATACATAATATATTTAAATTTCACCCAGCTTGTACTGCTGCCGTTGTCGCAATTTTCAGCTGCAGTCGTGCGTCGTAAAATAAAAGACGGTGTATAGTCTATGACATCTGTCTGGTGTGGTATAAGCTCGTACCGCGTATTCGCTTACCCACTTCAGCAGTGCGGTATCTAGTACGCTGTCACAAACACAACAAGAAAACCCAGCTGTCGCTAGGGATGACGCGCTACAGCTTATACAGTTCCTGTTGCATTAATGACCTTCAAGGTCATTCAAGGTCGATGATTTCCATCTCATCTGAAAAGGCTTATGCCACTTCCTGTTAGTGATTAATAGTAACCTTGGTTCTATCTCTTACTGTTTTCGATATACGGCCACTTGTAACTTGAAACTTTCTATTGAAAATTGCGGCCAAACCTCTGCAGACGTTAACATAGTGAGGCCTACTATTGACAGCCTATAGGAAGTCTCAGCGCCCTATCAGACGGTGCCATCAATGACCCCTTACGTTTAGCCACAATAATATCGCACAATTGTCCTACATAGTGCGTTATGACCCTTCAAGGTCATCCAAGGTCAATGATTTTCACGTCATTTGAAAGCCAACATGCGACTTCCTCTTAGTGATCAATAGCAACCTAGTCCCTATCTCGCACCGTTTAGCTACAATACAGCCGTAACAGACGACAGACAGACGGACGGACGACACATCGTGCCAAAGACGCCCTACAGCATAGCTGTAGCGCGTCAATCGATACAGGATCTTGCACCAGCAGACACTGAGGTGCATTCTAGTTCCTGTTGAGGTGCTGGGCTTTGCTTACACGTCTGCACTAGATCCTGCAGTGTATAATTGTTGACGAGATAGTGATATATACATTCTGCAGTCCGGTACTCCTTAAGCCAAGGGCAGACAAGTAAATTTCTGTTAACGTTGACTTTTCACCATTAACGCAAACATCGGTCACACAAAGATAGTTTCTGATAACCGCAATGACAGCTAATCTAACTGTAGTCGCCTTGCAGACAACGAATGTTCGCAGACTCTGTACGCGTTGCGAGTGCTGCGTCACCACGGCCTGACTTCCGGTCAGTCGTCTTCGCGAAGATGCTAATCTGTACGGGAGTGTGACGTTAGTGTTACTCTCTCTGAAGTGTAGATTGCGCTAACCGTGTCCATGACGAGGGACGCGAATGTCCAATCTGTCGAGCGGACATCACTATCGTCTTAACTTTGTACTGACATTCAGCGAACTGTACTGAACTGAACTGTAGAACTGTAGACGAGTTTTG
>Ga0209671_1001478_pt1 | contig 19740 bp, 8 predicted proteins | sample WorMetHERISLAND2_2_FD_187401 | JGI IMG/M metagenome (GOLD analysis project Ga0209671, IMG submission 187401) | Marine gutless worms symbiont microbial communities from Max Planck institute for Marine Microbiology, Germany - Olavius geniculatus... | ecosystem: Host-associated > Annelida >...
GATAAATTTACATCAACCATTCCACGAACAATTTTATAACACATTATTAAGTCCTGATTAAGGCTTGATTTTAAATTTTAAATTTTAAATCTTAATTTTGATTTGATGTTTTAAAGCTTGATTTTAAGGATCCTAGTACTTCTAAGTAAGTAAGTGAGTACCAATTTATATAGCGCCAAAATCTCAGAAGAGAGTCAGGGCACATAAATGAGACGTTGAAAGAGGAAATTAAAAAAGGAAGAAAAAGAAAGGGAGAAAATGGCTGAAAAGGAGGGGAAAAAAGAGAGAGGGAAAGAAAGAGGAAGGAGTCGAGACACGAACCCCCCTCCCCAAATTCACATTTCAGGCAATGCCACTGCAGTGTGGTCGTACCAGGTCGTTGGTGTGAGCATCACGATCAGCAATCATTCGACGCAGCAGATCCAGCAGTTCTTTCTCCGCAGTATTCACTTCCTCCAGTATCGGTCTACACGCGCACATACATGCACGTGCCTGTCAATAATCTGTCAGTCAATCAATTATTTATTAAGCCTAAAATTAGGCATAAGACCAATAGAACACAGGCAAAATATGCAAAAACCGTAACACACAGTAAACATAAACAAGAACACTCAGCTGTCGCCAGGAAAAACGTGCTTAGTTCTACAGCCTATATAGTTCCTGTTGCAGTAGTGAACTGCAAGGTCATCCAAGGTCGATAATTTTTTTCATCTAAAAAGGCGTATGCGATTTTCTTTTAGTAATTAATAGTAACATTGGCCGTATCTTTCACCGTTTCTGAAATATGGCCAGTTTTCGGTTGAAAATGCACATTTTTCCTACCCCCTCCATTCAACCCCAAATTTGAAAATGTTTCCCTTGAACCGCATCGCCCACGTTTTGCACGCCGAGAGCCTCGACACCAGTCTAATAACTCGGGTAAAAAGTTTTCCCTTAATATTTACCCGTTAGCCAGGGTACATCTGTTACCAACAGACGGACGGACGGACAGACTGACAGGCAGAAGACAGACGCATGGTGCCATAGACGCCTATAACATATAGCTGTAGCGCGTCAATGAAAAATAAGGTAAGAAAGTGTACATTAAAAACATATCTGTAGCTGACCAATATCTTAATGAAAAATGTGAAATCGTCTGCTAATTTGCTCCAAAATTAAAAAAGCCTGAAATTCGTGTATAAACTAAAGGAAAGTTTACAGTGCGTTGCGCATACGCATTAATTCATAATTCATTAATTCATTCCTTAATTCATAAAAGCTTAAATTGTAAATAGCAAACAATATGTGTAGAACTTGCGTGTATTTGTAGCTCAAACACTTATAACAGACTAACTTCTATAATTTTAACTTATCACAAACTTAACGCAAGTTTGAGATGTGACATAGTCTAAGAGATTTAGCGTATATACGTACTTAACTGCAGTCGGTGCAGAAGAGGTTGCCTCCTCGTCAGACTCGTCTGACGTAAAATCCTACATAATTGTTACATAATTTAATCAAATTTTAAAATGTAATATCACAAATTTATTGCAACTTTTGACTACGACGTCGCAAATGTACTGTTTGGTTTGGTAACGTTGTAATATTTAATGATTTATAATTTCGTGACTGGCGTTAATTTGTTTCGTTGTAGTATTAATACCAATTTACCGTGCATATTTTGCAGACGACTCTATCTACCGTGAGTGCCACAGAAAAAAAACTCAGCTGGTACTCTGTTCTAAACATTTTTTTCACAAAGAAACAAGATGATGTTGAGTGCTGACTACATGGCGATTTTTTTTGGCACAAAGCGTGTTGACAATGAACCATGACTGCTAACGTTATTTGAAAATGTACCAGGATTCCGATTTTTTGAGACACAGTGCACTGGAACTATATACTCGATTTTTCCAAGTAGGCTTAGACTACACCGAGCAGTACATAGTCACAACTGCCGATGTCACATTACAGAGTCTCCCCCTGAAATGTATCCCCCGAAAAGACTCTGTACCGGTACAGATCCTCTGGGGAGACATTTCAGGGGAGGGGCGGTCCTGTAATAGGACACCGGCTTTCATAGACCAATATTTATCATATACCGTGTCCTCCATGTAATATATCTTTTTCTCCTTATATGACTTCTGAATGTGTGGCCGCAGAGCCAGAAATTCTTCATCCACAGCGGCTGTCGTATTCTGAACAGGTCTATAAATACACGACGGCCCAATTAAAAATACTGACGCAAAGTTTTATGCACAAATTATTCTATCGATTGTCTAGCTGAAAACCGAAGCAAGGCTAAGCATCGTCGTCATCTAAAGTAAAAATATTAGGATTTTGTGAGCTACTTCATTGTTTCGCTTGGAACGATACTTCTTACTAAGTGAAGCCTGGATGAAAAAACAGCACAAGTAGGCTACACTGACGGCATGCGATGTAAATTTTCAGACTTATGATTCAGAGGTCGAAGGTTCGATTTCTGGCCCGCTAGTCGAGTTGCTATCAAGTGGCTTCTACTTGGATGGGTGACTGTCTTTGGACAGTTAAACCGTCTCGGTATATAACCAACACCAAGGTCTACTCAGCCTTCCATCCCTCCGGGGTAGGTAAATCGAATACCGGCCTATCTGGCTGGGGTTAAGGCGGGGCGCGTTCACCTGTGTCGAGTGGCAGGTAAAAGTGTGGGATCCCATACGGCAGATACTGTAGCTCTGCGATGAATTTTCTATAAAAAGCTATACGCTACCCTCTACCTTTTGAACATTTAAACAGATAAACTTTTAGCACGATGTGTGACGCTAATCGTGCACGTTACAGTACTGTCTGGAGTATTAAAAGCTTGTACTGCGTACTCGCTTACCCACTTCAGCAGTACTGTAAAAAATACGCATGTCATGTGCCGTCGTCAGAGCTACATAGCAAATGAGCGTGCCATTTTCACTCCTTGCGCGCTACGTTCCTAACGTAGGGAAGAGGAAAACATGAGATCAGCGTAATACTGAGGACCGACCGACCGACCACTGTTCCTCGAAGAGCCTTCCTGGAAGAACTTCAAACGGCCATATCTCCATAACGGTGCCAGATAGACGCATGGTCACTATGGACCGCCCATAGAAAGTCGACCACCGCGAGTTGAATGGTCACGTGACCGATGACGTCACGTGACCCAAAAAAGTCAAGATCGCGACCCCATTATCTTTGAGGCGTTCCACATTTTGATAACTCTGTTAGATAGACGGGAAGACAATTTCCAATAACAACTTCGACGCCAGTCAGTATTTGTATAATATTAGTCCGGTCTGAAATTGACGCCGGGTCTTTAATACAAGTCGAAAGGAACGAAAAAGCACTTAAAAGAATACAGGAGAAAATAATGCGCGAGAGGAGTTCATTGGATTGGTCAAAACCTAATAATATTTCTTGTAGTACTTGCAATTAAAACGAATAATCAACGTACACGAATGGCGGTGCTGAAGTAGTAGTTGGTTCCGCGACATCTTTGACGATCTACAATGTTGAAGTTAAGCCGTGCTTACATATGAAATAATGCATTAGTCAAAAATATTTTTACACGTAAAATCTTCGTCCGTAATCTTTGGCTTCTCTGCAGGATCACGTTTTTTGTCAATATCGCCTTACTAACTAACGAAAAACACTAACTGGGTTTGGTCAAATCGCGATTTTTTCAGTACTAAACTGATACATACCTATACTAACTAAAATATTATTAAGTGTCACTAACTGACGTTACCTGTCGGAACAAATATTAAATATGTGAACTGTAATAGAGTGTTTACACGATCCAGCAAACGTCCAGCAAACTTCCAGCAAATGTATTCAAAATACACGTGCTAATGCTGGACGTTTGCTGGAAGTTTGCTGGCTCGTGTAAACACCCTATAATTGTGCATTCTTGATTCACCAATGCACGATCAGTGGCCACTGTAGGCTGCAATCATTATTGCCACATAATGTAACGATTAACGATTAACAATATCTCTCAAATGGTGCACATTTGTCGATCATTATACACGAAATAGATTAATCACCATTAACACGTTGCACACTAAAAACAACAAAAAGTAAAATCCTACCATCTGTGCACTAATTGGCGCAACTGCAACACACAAAACACAGCTTAATGAAATCATATTCAGCAAAGTAGTATAGTAAGTTCAGGCTACTAAATTTATAGGCTATATGCATGTGCAACCTATGAGATTGTGACAAGTTCTAGTCATCTCACAAGTAAGCGGTCTGTAGTGCAGTGCTAGGGTTAGGATAAAGGGTTAGGCATAGGGTTTAGGTAATTGGTTAGTGCGCTAGCTCTAATCCTACTCTAACCTTGTTCCTCACAGCTAATTTCATAAGCCATGTTCTATTCAGCAGCGTCAGGGTTTAAAAAGTATAGCGGAGCAGGAAGATGCAATTTTTCGTGCAAATTTCCGAAAAAAACTTCGACAGACGGCTAAACATTTCCGACTGCAGAGGAGATTATGAGAACTCAACACTACGATTTTACTACTAGATTTTTAAAGCTCCAAATAAATTTTCCACTTTTGGACGAAAAGTTTTCAACAAGAAGAAATATTTTTCGACAATTTTCCCACAGCCACAAATTTACGGATTGCCCTACCATCCTGCCGCAATACTACTGCTTATGGCAGGGGCGGCACTGTTCTCAGCGGAAATTTAAGATTTCTGCACGATCGCTTCCAGCTACATTAGACCTATGCATACTCTATAGCATGTTAAAAAGATACAGACTTCCAGTCTTCTGTTGGATCCACGACCTATACGCGAAGACACTGGCGTAAATTGTCGGTCTGTCGGGAACGGCACATCTCCGCGTGAGCCGAAAGTTGACCAGACCGTACTCGTACCATCGGTCACCGAACTTGCACTGCAAAGGACCGCCGGAGTCGCCGTTGCACGAGCTCTTGCCGCCCCGGACCGTTCCGGCGCATATCATGCCCGGTTTGACGTATTGCTGGAAGTCCGAGTTCAGATAACGACATCTATCCCAGTTCACTATCGGTATCGCGACCTGTCGCAGCACGCTGTTGCTTCCCGTACCTGTACACGTATACAGTTAAAGCTTAAAGCTGGCGTTATAGCTTTTAATGGAGGCCCATTTCAGAGTTACGGAGCATCACCTGCCGTGTAGGATTACATAGTGTCACCTGCCACCAAACACAGGTGAACTCGCTCCGCCTTAACCCCAGCCAGATAGACCATAGACTCGATTTACTTACCTCGGAGGGATGAAAGGCTGAGTTGACCTAGGCGGCTGGTTACATACCAAGATGGTTTACATGACTGCAGGCAGTCACCCATCCAAGTACTAACCCGGCCCGGCGTAGAGTAACTTCGTTGATCGGATGAAACGCGTTACCGCTACTCCACGCCACCAACCCAGAACACACACATATCGAGCAGCAAGTCAATAAACCAATCAGTCAGTCGGTTAATGAATAGTCTATAACAACTTACAACGACCCACCCAACGATACAATAGCCGATTCCGACAGACATCTTCCTGACCCCTCCTCCCAAAAATACACTTTTTCAGGCAGTACGGTCGGCTAACGGCGCCGGGCTATCCTAGCGACAGCTGGGTTTTTTTGTTTACTGTATCGTATACCACTAAACGTAGCCTACTTAATTAGTCTTTTCTCGCCTGCTTGCAAATGGCAGCAAATGCAATATCTCTGCTGTGTATTATTTTTTGTTTAATCACGTTATTAAGTACAGACTTTTGCTGAATGAAAATTTAAAAAGTCCGTCCAATTTGCATACCCTGTGTTCTTCCCCATCCGGTGACGACACAGTTGGTACCGTCCGGCACGGGAGTGCTAGGAATGCAGACGGGTTGCACGTAGTCGTTGAACGTCAGCGGCGTATTCAACCGCACCACTGCTATATCATCTTCATCAGGCCGTCTGGAACCCGAGTAGTCCTCGTGCAACAGGACCGACACGTCACTGATTGTCTGACCATGAGGATTCGACGCCTGTCAACAGCACAGATTCTAAATACTCGCAACTAGCGTGTTGCAACGACAGTGATTTCGATAAAATAATCTACCGATACGTTAAAAGTATTTTGTTTACGACGCACCACTGGTGATGACGATTTTTTTTAAAAAGTCCAACACTTGCTATAGCGCTTCTTACATGAGACAGACTCAAGACCAGAAGCGCTTTACAATCTTAGAAGTGGCAGCTGATTGGCATGAGCTAATGATACCGCAGCATACTATGTGGCCATCCGTTGCCCGCCTAAGCGAACAATTGGACCCGCGGTTTGCAGCTAGCAGACATGCCACTGCCCCTATCAGCCACACTAAGCTTTCACCCCGTAGTCCGTAAGCTACTATTCATTTCCCGTCCCACGGAGAGTAGGAGGCTGAGTTGGCCTGAGCACACAGCAGGTCAGCAACTTGCTTAAGTTGCTTGCAAATGACCGGCAGTGAGAATCGAACCGCAACCTGAAAGTTAAGCGTCGACACTAACCACTAGACACTTGCAAAACCACGTAATCGGTTAATGTCATCACTAATATACAAAAATAAACGGTTAAGTAGCCAAAATCTGCAAAAACAGAAAAGAACACCGTTAAAAATAATTAAAACTTTTTATGTAGTTACCTGACGACTGTGGATTCCGCATTCGATCCTGACTTTGCTATTTGATATTCTGTTTCCATATGAATCGAAACTAGACAAACAGGTCAACAAAAAACGTAAACAAACCAATTAATAATGCGAACAAAATTACACACAATGAGGTCGTAAATAACCTAAACTTGATTATAATTTCTATGAGAAAGGCAAAACAAAACATTTGTAAAGTGGCGTTTGTTCTGCATCGCAATTGCGCGTAACGTATAGAAGTTTTACCATAGCGCGTTTTAGCCATCGCAATTCTGTCTGTCTGTCCGTCACACGTGCGGATCAGTCAAAAATGGTGCAGGCTAGGATCACCAAATCTTCACCATCGCCTGCCAGGATCCGTAAAGCTTTTCCATAAATTCGAAAGGGGTCACTCTAAGCTGGGGCGCTTAATGAGAGGGGTAAGCGAAATTTGCGACTTTTGCTAATGAGTCGTTGTATCTCAGAAACTGTGCAAGATAGGGCCTACGTTACTATTAATCACTAATAGAAAGTGGTATACGAGTTTTCGATTAGCACCGACAGCAATTACCTTGTATGACCTTGAACACTAAAATAAAGGTTTTATAAATTTTTTGGCGATTTTGGGCTGCGAGACACATTTCAAAAGCGAATTGCGCCGAAATCACTAAAGACGGACCAAGACAACCTGCGTATGAAATTTTCAGCCTTAAAAGTGAATTTCAACGGTCCAAGTTTCCACGCCGTATGTTCAAGAAAGCCTGGGCATGAGGGCATCAAAAAGGGGTGTCTCTTCAAAATGCGCGCTTTTGGCCTGTCAAACGGTAGCTGATGCGCGATACCGGTTAAGCCCTCTAGCAAATGTCCATGCAAGACTATAAATATTAGGGGCCTATAGCCTTCGTTATCATCACTCTGTCAAATGGTGATTGCTACGATCGGTGAGCTTAGATTTTGTTCGCAGCCGGCTTTCATACATGCACCGCAGCGCTGTCGCGCGTTCCTTTTGCGGTAGCTGGGCTTTCTTGTTTTAAATTTTTTATTGATGTAAACCAGACGTTTTTATGACAACGACACGAACCAAGACTTTTCATTTAGCACCAACTGTTTGTCTTAGTTATGTCACTTACTGGTTAACCATTTTCGTCAAAAAATATTTTACACGACATTGTGACAGTAGTATGAAATGCACGCTACTCGATGCCAGTCGGCGGTAACCAAAATAACATTTCTATTTCACTCCACAAAGATTAACCGCCGAGTTAAATGCTCTCGAAACAGTAGCTAGCAAAAACTCTTCAAATTTCTATTAAGTCTATAGGCAAGATTTTTATCTTAATACCAAGACCAAGACGGTGTTGGCCTCAGAGATTTGGCCTTGGCCAAAAAATCAAGGCCACCGCTAAAATCTCGTGGAACTACAAAATTCACCATTGTGATAGATTACATTTGTTATGTTAAAATGTCGGAATGGGGTGGGAGAGAGATACAGCTGCAAGCTGCGACCGACTGTGGTCTTTCTTAGCAAACTATTCACGATTCTACTCCCACAAAATTTCACCACGGGCGATGGCGTCAGTCATATCTTACTGCGCACTAGGAAACTATGTAGCAAGGTCGGATAGTGCAGGATAGTAGCTTCATCTCACAGTTCTACTCATTTCTGCATATTATGTTGTCGGTGATGAGTCACGCAGCTGATGCTGTTAAATTCTATAAGTTGCGTATGTATAAGAGTACTTGAAAAACAGGATTTCATTACTTTATCTTTTATCGTAAGCTTTTGCATTATGGAATGGCTTTGGCCTTGGCCTTGGGTGGTTTGGCCTTGTTAAGATCACTGCCAAGACCAGGACCAAGACATTATTTCTTGTCATCGATCTCGAGAACTACATTACTGTTTTCTTTACGTCAAATGCAGAAAACGTTGGCCTATCGTTAGATCGCTGAACTTACAAGCAGTGAGCGGCAGTTAGTATGTACGTGCTGCTAATGACGCTGCCTCCGCAGTAGCCTCTGGCCGCAAGCACCAGGCACTGCCACGGCCAAGAGTTGGCTCTAGCCTCGCTGCCACCCACGACGCGAGTCAGCGAGATGTCCGGCTGTATCGCTTGCCGGCCGCACTGTGTGGGTGGTGTGGGTGGTTTGACCGTCGTTCGTTCCGTGACTCCTGTCGTCACTGCACCACACCAACAACGCCTGCCTCATATTCGTCACAAGATGCGATACCAGTAATACCCCGTTTACACGATCGAGCAAACATCGAGCTGGCTCGTCCAGCTAACATATAGCCAGCTCGTCGAGCCAGTTTGATCGTGTAAACGAGGTATAGGTTGAATCGAGATGTTCCCAGACATTAACTTAATAATAAGCTTAAGTTAATGCACTCCACACCTGCGGTAATTTCCATGCCTGCTTTTACTAACTTTTTACTCCTCGCGCGCTACGTTCTTAACATAGCGAAGAGGAGTATATGAGGTCAGTATAATATTGAGAACCGACCGACGACCGACCTCTGTTCCTGGAAGAGCCTTCCCGGAAGAAGTTCAAACGATCATATCTCCATAACGGTGCCAGATGGACGCATAGTCACTATGGATCACCCATAAGAAGTCGACCTCAGGGAGTCAAATAGTCACCTGACCGATGACGTCACGTGACGCCAAAAGGTCAAGGTCGTGACCCCATTATTTTTGAGGCGCCATATCTTCACAACGGTGCCAGATAAACGCATGCGTTGAGGTATAGCAACACAAATGGCAACAAGCGTCATCGACCATTATTTGAAAGTTTTTCTTCTCAGTTCCTAAAATCGGGCAATATTTTATGAACTTCGGAGAGACAATTTCTGATAACGACCTCGACGCCAGTCACTATTAGTATAATATTAAACGGTTCTCAATTAGACGCCGGGTCTTTAATACCAACCGAAAAAAACGAAAAAGCTTTTAAAAGAATACAAAAGAATGATGCGCGCCAGGAGTACAATAAATTGGTCACAATCTAATAATATTTCTTGTTAACTCTATATTTTAGATACATTGTCCGACGTTATTGTTGTGTTTGTTTATTATACACTGTGAGGCATAAAAACGCCAAAATTTATCGATCATAACTTGAAGGCGGATTATCGGATTTTAATAAATTTCGGTACAACTTTTCTTGACAGAACTTGTCATCAAACGGCTATTGAAGTTTCCACCTCACCCAACATAGCCTATGCTTCTGCACTACCTGGAAAAATCAGAACACTTGAAATCGGCGTTAAAATAAACAAAAAACGCCAACAACCATCCATAATATTGCTGAATATTGATTTTAATAGTTTTTAGCACAAACATTTATGACATAACTGGCCATCAAACGGCCATTCGAATTCTCAGCTCATTTAACGTCTGTTGCTGCATTACCTGGGGAACAGAACATATGCAACATGAGATAAAAAAAAGAAAGAAAAACATAAGTAAATTTAATCATTTTAGATACGTAGCTCTTAACAGCCCTGATCACAGTCCATTCGACAGTATCTGCAGTGTTATGCAGCAGCGAGTTTATGGGACCCTGTTTAGAAATATTAGTGAAATCAAGAAGCGACTGGTTGAAGTCTGAAGCAGAACATTATCAACACCGCTATTAATGCATATAAAATGCATATCCCTGCCTGTGCTTACAGAGATGGCCGATAATTCGAATATTTACTGTCAGCAGTTGCACAACTGTGCAATTAGATAAACTGTCAACCAAAGTGGTAGAAATTTAGACAAAATGTGCCAAATGCGCGTTGTTTTAATCAAATAATGATATTGCATTGAATACAAATGTAATATTTTGCTTGTTTGACTTCCCCAGGTAGTGCAGAAACAGACGTTTAAAGTGACGCAAACATAAATGGTCATTTGATTTCCAGTTGTGTTTGGAATATTTATACCAAAAATTATCAAAATTTTATCATCCGTCTTTAAGTTACTATCGATAAATTTTGATGTGTTTTTATGCCTCACAGTGTACAATGAGCTGCACTGATTGTTTTTTTTCTTGTTTTTGGTGTCTGTGTTTGCTAAAGTGGCGGCAAACATACTGATGAGTGCATGCCTTTCTGGCCTGGTCACCGTTCTACGATTGGTCCTGTAAATTGACAAACTCTCCCCCTTTCCCTCTCTTTTTCTGCCATTTTATCAATATTTTTTGTAATAAAACTAAACGATCGGTTATTTTTAGATTTACATGAGAATGTCTAAACCTTCCATATTGCAATTTGGTTAACACATTTTACAAAAGTTTACGTAGGCCTACGTAGTAACTCGTAAGTTCGAAATTTGAAGTAAGCACTTGAAAACGGCAATACCTGCTGGAGTTAACGGCTGTGTCGTGGGATTTGCGATGGGAATTATTTCCAGATCATTCACCGACGAACCTGTATAACAGTCGTGGCCATTTATTGCATTTATTTATAATTTCTCCACTTTACTTAAAACCTTTATTTTTAACGAAATTGTCTAGGTTACTAAAGGTAAGCTTATATTACTTTCTGTAAGATATGTATCAAGTACTGTATAGCCTATATCACGTACATATGTAAAATTAATTAATTTTATTTTGTGTTGTTTGTTAGCTGACACCTTATAAATGAGTTTTGCCGTAAAGTGTTTAAAATCCTAAATACGAAAACTGCAGCTCAAGTCAGCCAAGTGTGTGACATATTAGGCTTACCTATATCTCGTATTATCTAATATAACAATTGACTTTAATTTCGACTACAGTCAAGAACGTTAACACTAAAAAATGTAATTTCCACACAATTAGACTACGCAGTATACGTTATCGCATTAATCTGATATGCATATAAAGCTGTAGACCTGTGATAACGGCATTGACACTTGCTGGCGATCTCTTACTTTCGTCTTCATTGAGAGCCTTGCTGAACACGGTCTTGGCCCGGTAGCCTTTCTGTGCAATAAACGCGAACGATCCTCTGAAACGTACGTCGTCGACGTAGACTCCGATCTCTCTCAAGGCCGGCAGAGCAGCCTCTAGGTTTCGATACGGTTCGTCAGCGGTCACTCCAACTATAACGCTGCCATGGTCTAAGCGGCGTATATAGTCTCTTAGCTGTGCGGCGGTGGAAGTTGACGAATACGTGTCGAAACGGCGGGATAACAGCACTGCGCAAATGAACGGATCGATCAGTAATGTGTTGACGCCACGCGGATTGGAACCGCTGTCATCACACCACGATCCCTGCCAGACCGTATCCCCGTCCAGCTTGACGTAGCCAGTCCTGGGCGCAGCGCAAGTGCCGTAACCATAGGCACTGTACGCTAACGCCTCAACCGAACAGTTCCCTGTAACGACACAGTAATACCCCGTTTACACGACGAAGCAAACATAAAGCAAACTTAGAGCACACGTCGTGCACGTGTTTGCTTTATCGTGTAAACGTGGTATAATTTATCACTCGGTAAAACGGTTTCTGATAGCTGAGTAGGCAGAGATCGTATAGTTTTGTACGCTACTGCAGCTATGGCAACTTCGGTGAACGTTCTAATAAGCTGCTTGTTAAAACAACTTGGTTAATCTTGAAGCTTGAAATGGCAATCGAAAAGTGCTACGGAATATTCTGAGTATTGCCACCTACCTCATCTTACGTTTAATGGGCAATAATTAGAGACGAAGTAGTTCAGAGATTATTTATACGAAAATGCAAAATATAAGTGTGATGACTAGTACAGTCTACTCGTTAATATGCAAAACAATGTTGGAGACTCAGAAAAAGAACTGTGTAAATGTTGAAATAATTGTTACTTTTTCATAAAACTTTACCTTTTGGGAATGACGGTTGCCAAGTAGTATATGGGCTGGCAGTTGTTATTGCGTCGTTCACTAAAAACAGCAAGACATGGAACTACTCAGACGTTTACCAATAAAGATTCAGAGCCTTTGATATTGAATTAAGATTAAGGCAAACTTTCAAATGTGTCCTAACCTTCTTTTCAAATAGCCTACAAAACGTTAATATTTCCACCATAAACTTTCTGCACGGCTGCATCAGCGGTTATTCCTACAGTAAGTTGTTTAGCTCGACCTTTGACTGTGAATCGGCGTAATAGCCTATCATTGGCGAAAGTGTAACTTCTTACTAGATATAGCTAATTTAATCATGACGTCATCGAAAATGCCATTTTTGCGGAAAGATAACGTCTAAATGAGCCTCTGCAATACGAAAATAAAAAAAACTGATAAAAGAAAATTGCAGTAAAAAAACTTCGAAAATTGTTTGCATAAAAATAAATTATTCTTTTGTCAAAATTTTCAACCTAGTCTTGCTTTTCGCCATGTTAACGCGTGGCCGTCGTGTGCAGTACGGGAAGGTCGTTGTGCAGCAGCCGCTAGTCAAATGTCAAATGTCAAATGTTGATGACAAACACGGCAGCTACAGGCTAAAAAGGCTATAATTTTGACTGCATTTCTGTTTATTTCGGTGTGGAGTAAAGTAAGAATACGAAGAGTGTTTTATGTTGTATGTTGTGCGCTCTATTCCCGCTCGTACCTTTTAAAGTTTTTTTGTTTTTTTTGTGCGTTGCTTTTTAATGTTGCGTACAAAAAATTATAAACATATGTTTAATTTTGTTAAAGTTATTAACCGAAACACTGTTAGCTTTTTCACCTCGAATACAATAAATACGGCATTTTTGATGACGTCATAATTACGTCAGCCCTACGCAGTGACATGACAATATAAAGAAAAAATTTCTCAACAGTTTAATAAAATGAACATTCAAGACGACTCATGCCAAAAATTATGAAAATAAGTAAAAGTTTGTCAAAGATATGTTGAAAAAACCGTAGACTCTTTTTTCCGGACACGGTGTATAAACTGATACCCACCGCTGTCTGCAAACTGCCAGCTCACTGTGAAGCTGCCGATGTTAACATTTCGATCAGACTGAAAGACGACGAGCACAGTGGCGCCTGACGACGTCACCGTTGTGTTGTTGCAAATGCAGCACTTGCGGATAAGAGAAGACTCGTCTGGCGTTGGACCGTTGTACACTGACACCCAGTCGAAGCAACTTTCGCCGCCCGTCTCTAGTTTTACCGCATCGAATGTTACAGTTATCGTCTGCAACATCGCGTGAACACTAGCACGTGGGTGTCGTGATTTTAATAATATTGTTTGCACGTACTGTGCTACAAATGACAGAAGCGAATATAACCCTCTAGGTCATTAGAGCAAGTTTATTTAGTTAATTTATTTCATGATGCAGTATACGGAACAATTAAAATGAAACATCACAGCTGGACAACCAGGCACAAATAAATAAACGCCAACAGTTGCCCGGAAATTCAACACTAAAAACACGAAAGCTACGTTTCCTCTCCTAACTCAAGGTGTGGCGCCGTAAGCGCCAAGAACGAGGCGCCGCAGGCGTCGATGGTTGCGAAATGGGCAGAGAATACCAAGGAGATATGGGGAGCGTCGTAAGCTTCCCCAACGAGGTAAAGGGCAGAGCCCCGGCCAAAAAGGCACTTGGTGCATTCTAAGCATCACCGAACACTTATTATCAGGGAATGTGTCAAACAAACAAACTGTAAATATAAATGAAAGCATTTACTGGTTATAACTTTTGCACGTATTCTTTAAGCTTTCTGTATTTAAATCAACTAACGTCGATCATAATGATGATGATGACAGACCTTATTAACCGAGGTAATCATAGCGAACCTGGTAGCAGCAATGACATCGATCATACGTTTGTTGACTTTCTTACCTTTCCCGCAGGTGCTTCGATGAGCCATCGACAGACGGCGCGGTTGGGATATATTCCTTCCTCATAATCGGGTGAAAAGATTGTTCCTTTATCCGCCGTGAATTTCACCAGATCCGTTCCGCATGCACGAACACACTTCTCTGCAGTCGCAACAGAACACTCGCAGAGTTGCGCGTCGTTGCACGTCACCGACAGGAACATTATTCAGACCGCAAAATACAAGGTTAGGGCCAAGGTCATAGCTTCAGACTTCAAAATAATTTTCTGCGGCTTCAGGCTGCTATTTTAGTCATCTATATTTGCCAAATGTGGGCACTATTCTCGACGCGATTTCTGCTCTTATGTTGTTGTTGTAGTAGCCCGCCCCCTAATACGAAGTGCTGACGAGCTTCCCGAGGTACCAATATCCATAACCTGTACGACCTTGAAATACAAAAATAGCCGGTTTTAGTAAATTTATCAAGATTTCAGGCTGCTACGCATGTTTCAAGAGTACACTGCGCGGAAACTTTTTACGCGCAAAAGCAGCTACTGCTTGCAGCGCGTCTTAGCCATCCCAATTCTGTCTGTCTCTCCGTCCGTCTGTCCGTCGGTTACACGGGTGGATCACTCAAAAACGGTGCAAGCTAGGATTACCAAATCTTTACCATCGGCTGCATGAAAAACTATAAATTCAAAGGGGGTCACCACGAACGAAGGCGCTAAATGAGAGAGTGGTGGGAAAAATTGGCAATTTTAGCCAATAAGTCGCTGTATCGCAATAACGGTGCGAGATAAGATCTATGTTACTATTAATCATTAATAGGAGGTCGTACACTGGCTCTCAATTGCCACCGAATTTAATGACTTCGGATGAGCTTAAACGCAGTAAAATACAGCGTTTTGTAGATTTTTTTTTGGGGGGGGGGAATTTCGGGCTGCGAGACACATTTCAAAAGCGAATTGCGCCGAAACCAATTGAGACAGACATAGAAAAGCTGCATACAAAATTTTCAACATTGAACGTAGACTTCGATGGTCCAATTCTCGATTTTCTAGGTTCAAGGAGACCTGTGCACGAGGGCATCAAATAGCGGTACCTCAAATAGCTTAGCTCAAAATTTTTTGAACTATCCTGTGTGACTTTAGTTAGTCTACCAACAAGCCTGCATTTTTACGTGTAACTCTAAAAAACGTCGCAACTGCAGTATGTCAGTCACCTAGGCGTACAAGTGAAGTTGTTTGCGTAGCAACACTTTGAGTGAGCGCAGAAACTTTTCTCTCCTGCAGCACAACACTTGACTTACCGGTAACATTAAGAGCGCATCAGCAGTAAGCCTATGCATTACTCACGACCATTTTTTACGAGCAACAGCACGTAGTGCTAAGTAGTGCTAAACGCGTATTAGCTATCGTAAAGCTGTTGCTTTGTCCGTCTGTCTGTCCGTTACACTCTGCAGCCCTATCAAAATGGTGCTAGCTAGGATCACGAAATCTTTACTCTAAGCTTCCACAAAGACTCTAGTTTTTGGTGACAAAACGTCATGCCGTTGGGTAATAAAAGTTCCCTCGAACGAAAGCGTCAACGAGGGGTACCAACATTGATGACTTTGCTGACGATGCTGATTTTTAATATATAATCTCTTTCGCGATTTTAAGCTGCGACGCATATTTCAAGATCACACCCACATCATTAAGCTTTCATTTAGCTTTTAAACACAAGGCAATTAACAGCTCTGTGAGAAGCGCCTTCAGATTCCTCATTTCACTGTCTCAAAAAACATCCCGGACATTTTCGATTTTAACTTGAATAAAAATCAACAGATTTTCATAATTTTCGGTGTGAATATTCCTGACATAACTTGCCATTAAACGGCCGTTTAGTTTTTACGCGCGAGAGCTAGCGTAGCTATAGCGCGCATAGCTATAGCGCGTATTAGCTACGGTAATTCTGTCTGTCCGTCTGTCTGTTACGACCCACTACCAATCCAAGACCAGGTGAGATAGAGATTTCTGGTTTTCATCATATGATAGCGTATTGTCTCTAGCATTTCATGACAAAATTTCATCCCGCTGAGTAAAGGGGATCTCCTCGAACAAGGGGAGAAAGAGGGGCACCCACCCCTTAAATAAGCGTTATTTTACCGCTATAGGCTCGTTTATCGTGAAAATGGTTGCAGATAGGCACAGACATGTTGCTTATCATAACAAGCACTGGCGTCGATCTTCTTAGAAATGTTAACATTGATGACCTTGAATGACTTTGAACCCCCAAAATAACGAGTTTTGATGATTTTTTTTGCAATTTTGGGCTGCGACACACATTTCAAAAGTGAATTGCGCCAAAATGGCTAGAGATAGACCAAAACAACCTGCATATGAAATTTTCAGCATCGAATGTAGATTTTAGCAGTTTACGTCCAAACCCTCTACGTTCAAAGAGGGTTGCGCAAGCGGGTATCAAAGAAGGGTACCCTTCTAAAAAGTGGTTATTTATCCGTTGTTGGCTTGTCTAGCGTGAAAATAGTTGCAGATATGCACAGACATAACATATCATAACAAGCACTAGCGACGACCTTCTTAGAAATGTCAACATCGATGACCTTAAATGATTTTGAACCCTAAAATATTGCTTTTAATGATTGTTGGCGATTTTTTTGCTGCAAAAGAGTGAATTGCGACAAAATGGATAGCGATAGACCAAAATTACTTGCAAACAGGAACTGCTATAGGCTCTCGCGCGTCTCATGAGCATTAGCTCAGATTTCTTGTTCACCTCACCCAATGTCTGCTTCTGCACTACCTAGGAAAATCAGACCAAGCAAAATATGTGTTGAAATGATAAAAAATGTCGATAAATTTCGTCTATCCTGATCTGTGGCCCCAAGAGCCAATCGATTACAAGATTTAACTGTCGTGCCGCAGTGTGTCTACCATATGACGTTAAGGAATGTTTAGCCCATGAATTTAAAAAGCAACTAGTGAAATCTGGATTAGTCTGAAGCATGTCATTATCAATACTGATGTCAATGAATGGAGAAATCGTCTCCATGTTAGTGATTGCACAATTGTCCAACATTACAATCAATTTGATTGCAGCCAGTTGAAAAACAAAACAAATGAATAAAGTTTCAGTCGAGGTGTCAAAAATGTAAACAAAATGTGTTTTTGTGCGTTATTTACCTTAAGCAATAATACCACTTTGAGTAAAAAATGCAATACATATCGTTGGCTCTAATTTCTTTGAGTAATGTAAAAACATACGATATGTGCGGTGGAAAAATACATAATGATTTGATGGCCACTTGTCTCAGGAATATTTTTACCAAAAATTATTAAAACCCGATAATTATTTTCCAAGTTACAAACGAAAATGTTCTGGATGTTTTGGGACATAATGTAGATAGTTTAAAGCGCTCACAACGGGAATATGAGAGCCGAGATATATGGTATGCTGAATCTGGTCAATATTGCAACCATTTAAAAACACAGACGCACAGAGCTGTCTAATTGTATACACCTATTATACCTGTGGGCTAGCTACGTTTTTAAGAGAGCCTTCGTCGTTGTTTATCTTCTTTTCAACTCGACGCAACAAACGAATCAACTCGTTTTTCATATCCGTGCTGCTTCCTTCCCTACCAAAAAATAAAATTTTAATTATACGCACGTATAGGCTTATTGTACACTGAACAATCCACGTCTAAGTCGTAAACAATAATGCGATAAAATTTTAAATTTGTCGGCAAGCAATAATCATTAATCAATCAGTGAACAGTTCTTTTCGCTTGATGAAACTACTGCAGAATAGGGCCTAAGCCTATGTGGTGTGCAGTGTAACGCATTGCATTAATGCCACATTTAAGCGAAAAACGAAGGACAACTGAAGGCATATTACACGTACCGCGAGGGCAAACAGTTGTAGAGATGCAACGAACTAAACAACACCAGGACCAGCAACGTCAGTCGACTCATTTTTCAGCGATGCTCTTGTCACCGATTAACGATGAATGATCATTCTGGAAAAACACGCACAAAGAGAGACATCATTTTTTCTCACATTCACGTGGCCAGAAGTTGGAGCTGGGAGGGGCTGTTTGAAGCAAAAAAGCCGAAAATTGAGGCCAAAAGTCAAAATTTGGGATCTGGCTCTTGTGAAGGGGGGGGGGTTAACGAGCCCCTACTCACCGGTTACGGAGTTTGGGATAGCGCTGTAAACTCCCTCAGTGGAGTCCGAAGCGAAGCAAACGTTTTTTTGGTAATGAAAAAAAGAGTTTAGACATTCGTTTTAATGCAAAAAATTGTATTTTCTTGGGCTCTGTGGTGCATGCACACACTCTCTATCGGAACACTTATGCATTTACGACATTGTTTTTACTCGACTAGGCCTATTTCGCCAAGTTTGGGCAAACATAGCCATTTATACCCCGTTTACACGAGGAAGCAAACATGAAGCACGCACAAAGCACACGTACATAATATACACCGTTATCCATCTAACTCTAAGAGTGCACGACGTGTGCTCTAAGTTTGCTTCAAGCTTGCTCTAAGTGTGCCTCATATGTGCTTCATGTTTGCTCCCTATGTAAACGGGGTATTAGGCCCAGTTGGCCATCAGTCACTTGATTCGACCAGACTTAATCTCACCTACAAAAAATTTTTTAAAATGTTGACCCGACCCGATTCGACCTATGAGCGAAAAATCCTACAACGTTAACAAGTGGATTAGACACTTACCTTCAGTACTTAACTTACTGTAAGCTATTGCAATAACTAACCGCGCAAGCTGAGAGTAGTTTTGCGCAGGCGAGTGCATGTTGGCCTGCAGGGTTTATAAAATGTGCCGTCTTCGCTGTCGTGCTATTTGAGCGGTTCCTTCAGTCGTGACCGTGCGCATTAAAGCCCCATATTCACTAACATAAGCTTAGCCGACGCACACATAGCGTGTGACACACTGTAGGGGGTAATGTCTTGTACGATCTGTCTCTTTGACGTTACGTTGTAAGGTAGAGTATAGGAGTGGGGTGATAGTGACCGCATGGGCTTATATTCATCAGAGCTTGACGGTGTTAAATATGTCCCTGGAGAGATGCAGATGAGCACCAAAAGGCGCGCAGTGCAATGAATACTCACCCAATGTGCCGCAAGACAGAAATAAAATTTTGGGTGCATTTATCCGCGGCCTGCCCTCTTAGAATTTGTAGGAGCAAAATTGGGGGCAATTTTGCACAACTTTAGATTTTGATAGCAAAGATTGCCGGAACGGATCGACATATAGGCTTTTTATTGAAAATCGCGAAAGCAAATGTTCAATTACAGCCCTGCACGTTGGAAGAAAAAACGTTGGTCCACTAACAAAGGCGCGCAAGGTAAATC
>Ga0209671_1001479_pt1 | contig 19734 bp, 6 predicted proteins | sample WorMetHERISLAND2_2_FD_187401 | JGI IMG/M metagenome (GOLD analysis project Ga0209671, IMG submission 187401) | Marine gutless worms symbiont microbial communities from Max Planck institute for Marine Microbiology, Germany - Olavius geniculatus... | ecosystem: Host-associated > Annelida >...
GGGTTGGGCTTACAGCACTCCCCTGGAAATCTCAGGTGGATCAATGTAAAGAGACCTGAATGGAGTTGAGCCCCCCCCCTAGAAAAGTCTGGCTATGGGCCCATATACCACAATGCCACACTCTTAACAAGCTAACAACATTCGAAACATAAACACATCTGAAACAGCTGTCACCCCGTTAAGCTCATTGCCATAACAAGTTTCGTTTGCTACAAAATTACTTTTCAATTATTATTTCCATTACGCATATTTACAACCGAGATGAAGCTGTTCAGTTGTAAAGTCAACTCCCTGCCAAAAATGACACAAAAAGCATGTTGTAGGCAGATGGCAGATAGCGAATAAATTCACACGTTCATTTGTCTGGTGAGTCCACAGCTGCTGATGACAGCAGCCAATCACGGTGCTCCTGGCGATGGCGGTCCAACCAATCAAGTTCTAGCAACACACAGTTCAATCAAGCCTTTACTTGCAAAAAAAACAGTACAGAGTGGACACAAAGTAGGAGAAAACTTGCTTTAACATAGGTTATTGCAACATAAAGCAATTGTAACTAGAAGGTGCTCATGAGAGTGCACATCTGTGCCAAGTGAAAAGATTTAAACGTTACTACTACTACTACAACTACACCCTACGACAAGGAAAGGGGAGGGAGAAGAAAGAGCCGCTTTGCAGAGGGAGGGAAAAGTAATAGCTGGCGTTGCTGCTTGTGCTGTTGGTGCAATGACGTCATTGCTATTATGAGTCATCATGTACAAACACACACACACACACACACACATGGAATGATGGACAGAACGACCAATCTCTTAATCTCCTCCAATGTTTACTACGTTCACCTTGGCAATCTGGAGAGCACTGTAAGCTCCCCCAGCAGGTCCGGGGGCAAAAACGTACTTTAGAGCATACTTTGCACCTTGAAAACTGTATCTGGTTACACTATTTTGTTCAATACAATTTTTTGCCTCCTCATAATGCCCCGAGTTTTCCAGGTTCAGAGAATTCTGAGTATTCCATGTATGTGGCTACAGTGCATTACCACTGCAACTGCGGCAACACGTCAAGAACTCCTTAATAACACCAACCTCCATATATCTATGTATTCTGATCCTGTAAGCTCCCCTAGCAGGTCCGGGGGCAGAAACGTACTTTAGAACATTTTCTGATTCTGATCCTATTATGTAATGTAAGAAGGAGCATTGACTAACCAAATTCTTATAACACTTTGATGCCACTTGCTGATGACAGGACGGATATTTGGCCTACAGAGTGCTGCAGCTAAAATGACTCCAAATTTACCTTCTGTGGACCCAGTCTAACGTGCAAAAAATAGAGATGAAACAGTAGTGCCAGGCAAAAGCAAATGTTGCTCCCATACCACATTAAAAAAATAAGAAACAACTATTAAGCAACTGATATATTACATAACACACTATTATTACAACAAAACATCCATCGCTATAAATTACCACCAAAAAATTTGACGTGATCAAATTTAATGAAACATTCCAAATATTTAATTGATCATCAAATACTGATTTTCAAAAATATATCAATCCTAGGTCTAGAACTTTAAGTACTGAAGCATATTTCAAAATTTAGATAGAATTAAAAACTAAAATCTAAGCATAAGACAGTGATGTAATCTTACTCTGGCATTCTCGCCCGCAGTAATACTTGGCAGTTTTCACATTCTGTTCCTTGCATCTAAACACAGAACATTAGCAAATACTGTTACTTGACACCAGATTTAAGGACACTATATCACCCACTAACGACACTAGAGAGCAGAGGCTTCTACCCCCAAATCTGGAATCGAAATAGAGTGCAACTTTCCCCCAGTTTTGGGCTCAGGTCCCCCAATTTCTGACTCAAGTCATTTTCCTCCATTTTAGGCTTCTTCCCCCTTCTAGGGAGGAAGTTTTGTTAAAGACGTAGATTGATAAATAAAGAAAAAGTGAAAATAAGAGGAGAGTTTTGTTAAGGGTGTAGATTGCCAGTCAAAATAGAGGGGAAAGTTTAGTGTTTAATAAGTACGGTTTCGTCGTCATCTAAAACAGGTTTTTCGTAGACCTGGACATGAATCATGAAACACATATAAAACACAGGTACGCACCAGGTACATGTATAGCCAGAGAGTTGTTACAAAGGATTTTCTTGTGTAAATGTAAACCTGAACATATTATCAGTGAACAGATACTGACATATGCTTATTTTTTGCAAAATACTGCATTTTGGATATCATCTGCGATGACATTTTGCACAAAGCACCCAAAACAGTGAAAAAATAAAAAAAATAACTAAACTATCAAGCCTGGCTCAGGGCTCAATGCATACAAAGCACAAAAAAACCACGTGATCTTGAACTTTGACCTTTGACCTGCATATTCGACAGGCTTCTAGAGATTGTTGAGGTACATGTTCATGCAAAATATCATCAAGCTAAATGCAGCGGTTTATGAGTTACCTCATTAACACAGAAACAAACAGACAAACACCAGCAAACAAACTCAGCTAAAAACAATACTGTTGTTGCAATTGTGAACAAGTATATATATAAAAAACTGCAAACAATTTATTTAATGTTGTATAAGCGATGATGTAAAACAGCAAAAATCAAAAAGTATAAGCACAAGGTAATGTATTAGCTTAGACATTTAATCTGTTCTCAGTAGCCAGAAAAAATGTCTAATACTTTTTGATTTTTGCTGTTTTACATCATCGTTTATACAACATTAAATAAATTGTTTGCAGTTTTTATATATAATATTTGCGGTTTTATTATAATTTGGAAAGTCACTATAGCCTGTTAGTTTTTACTACAACTACAACAACTACTACATAGCTGGCATCTTGGATTTATTTTGTGCAAACACATAGAATAGCAACCATGTTATGAGGAATGAACGAAATTTAAAATGGCATCCACCACAATCTTAAACTTATTACTGCTGACGATTAGGGTCACATATCCTACATCCAGAAGTTGGCGGCTACAATTCTCCAAAATTGCATCATTATATCTCAATTAGCAGTTAATTTGTTAGGGCCTAAGTTTCGTGCAAAAATACAAAATGGTGGTCGTCGCCATATCGGATGTTATTTTTGTTTAATATTACGGCACAGCAGTATATAGGATGTAAAATTTAGTCCACCTGCCAAATTTCGTGCAAATACATCGAGTAGCGAGTTATAGGCGATAAACCGAATTCAAAATGGCGGCCGCCGCCATCTTCAATTTATTATCATTGCCAATTTTGGTCACATAGTCTATTTCCAGTAGTGATTGGCTACATTTCTGCAAAATTGCATTAATCTACCTCAATCAGCCGCTAAATTATTACTTTCTGTGCAAAAATCCAAGATGGTGGTCGATGCAATCTTGGATTGTATTTTTGTTCAATATTATGGTATTTCCATATGTAGGACCACAAAATGAATTCACGTGCTAAATTTTGTGCGAATATATGCAATAGCAAGCGAGTTATTGGCGATAAACAAAATTCAAAATGGCGGCCGTCGCCATGTTGAATTTATTACTATTGCCATATTTTGGTTACATAGCCCATTTCATGTAATGGCTATCTACACTCTTGCAAAATTACATTAATCTAACTCAAACATCAGCTGAGATATTAGTGTTTGTGCAAAAATCCAAGATGACGGCCGCCACCATCTTGGATTTCATTTTTGTTCAATGTTATAGTCAATCAGTACGTAGGACCATAAAAAGAGTCAACATGCCAAATTTCGTGCAATTATATGCAATAAGAAGCCAGCTATGGGCGATAAACTAAATTCAAGATAGCGGCTGTCGCCATCTTGAATTTATTACTATTGCCAATTTTGGTCACGTGATTTATTTTCTGTTGTAGTTGGCTACACTCCTGCAAAATTTCATTAATCTATCTCAAACGGCAGGCGAGTTATTAGTGCTTATGCAAAAATCCAAGATGGCGACAGCCGCCATCTTGGATTTTATTTTTGTTCAATATTATAGTCAATTCGTGCGTAGGACCATAAAGTGAGTCCACTTGCCAAATTTCGTGCAAATATACGCAATAACAAGTGAGCTATGAGTGATAAACTGAATTCAAGATGGCGGCCGCCGCCATCTTGAATTTATTACTATTGCCACTTTCGGTCACATGGCCTATTTCACATAGTAACTGGCTACACTCCTGCAAAATTTTATCAATCTAACTCAAATGGCAGCTGAGGTATTAGGGTTTGTGCAAAAAATCCAAGATGGCAGACGCCGCCATGTTGGATTTTATTTTTGTTCAATATTATAGTGAAATCGTACGTAAGACCATAAAATGAGTCCACATGCCAAATTTCATGCAAATATACGCAATAACAAGCAAGCTATGGGTGATAAACTAAATTCAAGATGGCGGCCGCCGCCATCTTGAATTTATTACTATTGCCAGTTTTGGTCACATGGCCTATTTCCTGTAGTAGCTGGCTACACTCCTGCAAAATTTCATCAATTTAGCTCAACCGGCAGTTGCATTATTAGTGTTTGTGCAAAAATCCAAAATCACTGTCATCTTGAATTATTATTTTGTAACGCCAGACCACCCACGAAGCCCGTTTGTGGTCCTAAACTTGCCCTTCAAATTTTGCATTGATCGAATTTATACTTTTCGAGATATCGCAATTTGAAAATTTTGCAAATTTGGCTTAAAATGCCTATTCAGGTCCAGCAAAATCATGTTTTTGAGGAGTTTTGACCCCTAAACTTTACTTTTTATCATCGAGACCCCCAAAAGGCACTTCCTTGCGCAGAAACACGCGTTTTGAGCCTTCATTGGTCGTGATCGGTCCTACGGTGTGATCTGGACACGACGTAAAGTACAAAAAAACCAAAAGTAAGCCAAAATTCGCCATTTTTGCAGACCCCCTTCACGTCGTCCCACATCAACCAAACCAAGGCAGGGTCGTATCCTGGATATCTTTCTTGGTTTTGAGTTTCAGAAAGATCGGTTGAAAAATGTGGGAGCAGTGGGGGTCGAATTTTTGGCTTTCCCACTGACTTGGTACATCGCTTATACAACGGCTTGTTGCTATCGCACAAGCCGTGGTAAAAACTACACACGCCATGACAAGACAAAGTGCAGGTAAACAAAACACGGTGGCAGCAATGACTTACTTTTTGCACTTTTTAAACTCGTGCACCGTCGACTCCAGCTTGTAACACCGAGCACATGTTCGCAGTTCACCGATGGAGGCAGTTTGCTTATCCACAGCTGATGAAGTCACACCATTTGATTTCAGACGTCCATGATCAACAAGCAAATCCTGTCTGATAACCGCACTCTTACTGTCCTGTCGATTAACCGATGACACTTCATGTGGTGTAGTATCTTGAGCAACAATATCCCTCACAACCGGCTTTCCAGCATGTTGGTCAGCTATGTGTAGTTTTGGCTGCTTGCTACTAGGCTGGCAGAGACCATCAGCTTCCAGAGAAGAACAGTTGACGTTTTTGCCAGTCTGGACCCCAGTAAGTTTCGTCCCGGATGCTTCTGACTGGTCGCTGTCAGACTGAGACGAGACTGTGGTCGTGCTGGGATGCTGGGATTCAGAAGAAAAATTGCTGAGATTCTCGCCATTCGTCTGTTCCTTGGCTTCGTCATCGTCCACTTTCATCCCACGTATCTGATGCATAACTTTTTCCTACAATGCATCAGACCACAGGCGCATTTTGCACTTTCTTCTCTATAAAATTCTTGTAGAAATCGCAAGATTTTCCTTTTTTATGTTTCGCGAGCTCCGCCCACATGCTTGCATGTTATTGTGTCATTCAAAGTTCAAGCTAGGAAATTCCAGCATCAAATAACCCGAGGTAGAATTGTCCTATTCTCACTTGCACGTTTCACACTTTTCGCTAGAACTAGCAAGCCGTGAAGGGACATTCTCAGAGAAAAAGTGTGAAAAGCGCCTGTGGTGTCAGCCCACCATTCTGAAGCCCGGCCACTATTTCAAATGGCCACCACGGTTATGGACATGATTAGGTAGAGGAGTAGAAATATGGTTAATGCTAGCATAAAGTTAGAATTAGTTTAGTGTTTAAAAAGTACGGTTTCGTTGTCATCAAAAACAGGTTTTTCACAGCCCCTCAAAATGGTGGACCTAAACCCATATAAAACAACGTCCAATAAAAAAGAAAAACACCAGAAAGCTAAACCTAAACAGTACACGTAAGAGCATCAGTGACAAATGCATTGTTATCACTGTGCAATACAAAATACAGTATTCAACGATTCTGATAATCTGTGCTTTTATCCTTCAGACTACATGTGTCCATGGTGATCCGCTGTCACAAAAAGGATACTGCCTTAAAGCATAAGATGAGAACCAAGCCATGCCCCTTAAAAATTAAAAGTAGAGTATACCTCTTTACGGGATACCCATTGTCAAGCTACAGAGCGTCATCTGCTATATCGAATCATAATTTTACCTGCCACAGGTGACACAGATAAATGTGCCCCACCTTAACCGCAGAGAGACAGACTAGTACTCATCTTACCTACACCAGAGGGACGAAAGGATGAGTTGACCTAGGTGGCTGGTTACATACCGAAATACTTTAGCTGTCACCCATCCAAGTAATAACCATTTAATGGTGATACAATCGAAAGTGACCTTTCTACCGTAAGTCTGACACACAGGACGAGCGCTGCCAGCCAAACCCAACATCTTCAAAACGGCCCCGCCTGACTAGCATGCACTGCGATCTGCTCGCAGCTGAACGACTGCCATATTGTTCGTTCATCGCTTCGATTCGTGTGTAATTAATATTAAATTGCTGCGCATTATTTTTTTATAACATAGTGTTGATTACGATTCATTTGTGTTCGCTTACCTTAATCGTAGCAATGTCACATGTACCCTTGCGCAAAGCACGCTAGTCAGCGGGGGCTATTTTGAAGATGATGCATTCCGTAACGGAGTGAGCCTGCGGTCCGGTATCTAGAGCATTTAATGTATACATCCGTGGTCTAACACGGTACCATTACGCCACCAAGAATCAGAGGCTGCTGAGGTTAATGCTGCTTTCTATGGCCGTTAAGCACGTAGGTGGACTAGACCACCGAGTCTGTGACGCATGGCCAGTGTGACGCCAAACCTACCTTCCCAGCCGCAGAACATCACCGCCCTTTGACCACTGGTATCAAACCGAATTGCTTTGCATGCTATCAAGAACAGTTCCAAAAATTCTACTTCTGGATACCTAGAGTAACTACAGAAAATAAGCTCGTTAAACAAAAACCAAAGATGCCAAACATTATTGTATGGACAATCAGCACCACAAATGCTAAAAGCATTGAAACAAAACAATCAGGAAGGAGAGAAAAGCTCACGTTGAATATCAGCTCGTCTTCATGGCTTTCAACGACATAGCGATACATCATTCCATTGGCTTTAGCGATGTAATCAGAGAACCGCAGATAGCTCACAATATCCAGCTTGCTCCGCCAGTCTGTACCACGAGTAGCTAGCGGATCATATAGCGGATTCGTTGGTTCGTAGAATCGCGGATCGCGGTCCGATTTCCATCCATTCACGAACATCGGCCCCGATGGTTTACCTTTCTTGACCTCAGCATTGAACAACGGTCGAATGTCGATCATCTGAAAAAATTCAACAACCAACTGAACCATATGGGTGCACCACATCCAGAATGTTCAGATCTGGCCAGATCCAGGATCCCGACTAAATTTACAGACTTTGAATCCAGTCAGATTTCAAACAGATCCTAACATTCAGAATCTTCATCAAGAAATCTGAGCGAATGCTCATGAGATGCAAGACAGCCTACAGGAGATATTGCTCGCAGGTTGCCTTAATCTGTGTTCAGCCATTTCATCGCAATTCACTCTTGAAATATGCACAGCAGCCAAAAAGCACAAAATTCACTAAAACCCCTTATTTTCTCGGTTCAAGGTCCTTTAAAGTCATCGATGTTGATACCACTGTAAAGCACATCACCAGTGCTTGTTGTGATAAGAAAATGTCTGAGCCTATCTGAAACCGTTTTCATGCTAGATGAGCCAACAGTGGTAAAATAACCACTTTTAAGGAGGTACCTGCATGCGACGTGTGTGGGCCTTCTTAAACGTAGGAGGTTGGGACTTGGACTGCTGAAATCTACGTTTAATGCTGAAAATTTCAAATGCAGGTTTTCTTGGTCTATCTCCATCTATTTCAACCAATTCACTTTTGAAATGTGCACTGCAGCCAAAAATCCTCAAAAAGACATTAAAACCCCCTATTGTCACATTGTGAGGATTCAAGGTCGTTCAAGGTCATTGAAGTTGATACCACTATAAAGCTGGTCACCAGTGCTTGTACGTGCAAATCTGCAACCATTTGCATGCTAGATGAGACGGTATTGGTAAAATAAGGACTTTCTAAGAGGGGAGTATCTCCTGCCGAAACTAACTTGATACAATCTACAACATATCTTTCCTAAATTCCTGCATTTGGATAATTACTAGATCACCAGAAAGACCTAATCAATTGGACTCTGGGCCATGTCCCACGTGACACCAAAATTTCACCAAAATCTGGCTATATAGTTTAGAGTAACACACCAGACAGACAAACAAAAATGAAAACATTACATCTATTACCTGACAAAGCTGATAACTATTTGTAAATTATTTATTCTGTCACTGAAGAATACAATATATCAATGACTTCAAGTCCAAGTCATGAGGGTGTTAGTTCTTGATAAATAGCAACTTTGATTTTCATTCGAGTCCCATGCCAGACTTACATACTAGATCTCTGAAGTTAAGTTTCCACTTTATCCATTTGCCTATCATCTTGACACGAACACAATACCCATAAAATGCACCGATGAATTTTCACCAAACTTTTACCAGCAGTGCATCTTAGAACAGAGATAAACTGATTAGATTTTGAAGTCAAAGGGTCAAAGTTCAAAGTCCCTGCCTGCAGTGCTAACAGTGTTTGATGCAAAGTAATCAGTACTAGTGAGATTTAAAAAAGAAATAAACATGGCCTAAAATTAAAGTATATAATTAAAAAAATTGACTTTTAGTCCAGGCCTAAAATTAAAGTATATAATTAAGAAAATTAACATAGCGGTGCTAATAAAAGTGATAAAAAATTAAGATAAAAATGATGTTTAAAGATAAAAAGTAATAGCCACCATTTTTGTGGGGCTCATACACTTTCGCACCTGTCAGTCATAGGCTATCGCAGTGACTAGGGTTAGGGTTAGGGTTAGGGTTAAGGTTAGGGTTTCGCTTACCCTAACCCTGACCCTAACCCTAGCCTATGACTGACAGGTACGAAAGTGTATGAGCCCCCAATTTTGTATTGTGCAAAACCATAGATAAATAGTAGAGATCTGGCACTGTACTTCGCTTTTATCTGAAATGTTTTATCACTTTCATTAGCACCACTTAGGTTTATGATTTACAATTTACATACTTCAATTTTGGGCTACGTTGTTTTCAAGATTTATTTCTCCTCTTAAGCTGGACTAAAAGTCAATCTCACGCACCGTGAAATCAGCACTCGGCGGCACCGTTGTTGTTCGAAACCGAGGTTTCTTTTCACCTTTTTTCTTCTTCGTTGGCTCCACGTAAATTGGTAATTCTGGAGCGGGCGGCGGCTGATCCCAGTACGAAGTGTCATCAGGACTGGTCTCAGACGCCGTCATCCAGCGCCGTAAACATGTAAATGTAGATATAACAAAATGCTCGTAAACTGGAAACAATATCACCTGAAATATGCCGCAACAAAAGGATTAAGATGCAGACACAGATACACAAAAACCCACTAGATCTTCTGGGTAAATGCATCTAAAAACTGCTAAAAAGCTACCCCCCCTGAAAATGATTAGAGCCAAACAAAACAACATATGAAACATTAGTGTCATACAATCAACATAATTGATTACAAGAGTTAAATATCTGATTCTTAAATCAGTACCAGGTGTAAATTATTACCCTTAGATAGCACATTTTATCATCTGGGTTGCCAAACAAGCGTCTATAAGCATCGCGTGTATGCTGCTGATAAAAAGGATCTTTAGCTTTAGCTGAACACACATAAACAACGACGCATTAATTACATGTAAATTAACTATTGCTATTGCTAAGGTGGAGCAAATTCACCTGTGTTGAGTGGCAGTTAACACTGTGTGATCCCATATAGCAGGTGACGCTCCGTAGCTCTGGAATGGGCTCCCATTAAGAGCTATAATACCACCTTTAACCTTATAAGAAAACACTTAACTATGATTCAAACTTCAGTTCTGACATATGGCGTGCTGCAAATGCAGACTACATACTTGTTTACTTACTAAATGAATGAACAGTAGTTATAAGAAAAGCTGTTAAGCTGTTACTAACATTCCTTTGAACCAGTATCAGAAATATTGGAGCAGGATCTACTACAGAAGCAGAACGTATTAAAGGCTAAGACTAATATGCTTAGGCTAGTGGAAAGCTAATAAAACAGTGTCAAAGCAAATAAAATAGGTCTAAGGTAAGTAATCTTGGTTGACAAATTTTTTTTCCCGTCGTCACCAGTGCTCGACTGTGAGATTGGTGCTCATCTCTGTTTCCAAGTCTCTGAGCCAGCAGTGAAAGCTCAAATATATGGGCAGAAAGCCAGACCTCTTATTTACTGCCTTTACCTTCCCGGTGAATAACCCAATATCAAATCAACACACTGCTTAGCGACAGAGGCACACATGTGTGAACAACTTGCCCATGGTTATTAGTCTAATACCAGACCATCCAGAAGTTGAACCCACAACTTCTGAATCACAAGTCCGACATGCTAAGCATAAACCACCAAGCCACTTAGCCAAGCAATCACCAAGTGAACAGAAACTTTAACCAGTCACTGATGGGTGACAATAATGCATAAATCCCAAAAGATCTCATAAACTTTGACTTCCAGTGATGATATTTCATGCCCAAAAAAACTAGAACTAGCAATTAAGTTAATAAGTGAGTGAGTGAGTAGGGTATACCGTCCCACCTAACACAGTATAGGTCATTTCGGGGACGACCTTTTCAGGCAGAATGCACACAAACACATAATAATAGAACAGTAAGTTTAAACTTTACAATAGACAGAAAGTCTATTTACAGAAACACAAAACACAAAATATGAAAAACAAGCTAAACCTAAAATTGTAAGAACTCCATTATACGCATGCATATGTAATTAACATAATGATAGTCCTAATAATCTTCCTCGTTATCCTCCAGACAGTCATCAATGTGATAATGCTATCTATTGGAGGACAGGGAAAAATTTAGTTAATAAATGGCAGTACATGATCACTAAGCAAAATTGTCATTTCTCACTTTTTATCAGAACACAGTTGCAAATGACCATAACTACTCACTGAAATATACACGACACATGATAACGACACACAATATCACATCACCGCTACGATGACTCCTGCCTAAAATACGCATTCCACAAATTCAATAAGCAGAGATAACTTACATTTAGCAGAACATTTAATACCACCAAGGAGGTGCCGCTGCTGTGTGAACAAAGATATATCTTCTATCAGCATTTTAACATCACAGAATGATCCTAAAAATGCAAAAAATAAACGTTAACTGCCACTAGCAACAATTTGCAAAAATGCATCATCTGACAGTTACAAGTAATTTGAGCAAAGCTCACTTTAAGCATAATAGCAGCAGTCCTGCTACCTGGGCAATCGTGTACAGCATGCAATAAAAATAATAACGCTTTTAGAAGGAGTACCCAAATTTAAGGCCTCCTCTCCATATGAGAGACTCCTTGAATTTAAAAGATTAAAATTCAGATAGTTAAAAATGGACATTTTATGCTAAAAATTCCATTGGCCTACACAGGTTCTCCAGGTTTATCTCCAGCCATTTCGGCGCAATTCACTCTTGAAGTGTGTGCTACAGCCAAAAATTGTAAAAAAAACACTAAAATCCCCTATAGTTCAAGGTTTAAGGTCATTCAAGGTCATCGATGTTGACACCATTAAAAACTTGTCACTAGTGCTTGTTAAGATAAGCAACATGTCTGCCTACCTGCAACTGTTTTCACGCTAGACCAGCTAATAGCGATAAAATAACCACTTTTTAAGGGGGCACCCCTATATGATGCCTGCCTGTGCAGGCCTCCTTGAACATAGACAGTCGAGACTTGAATTGCTGAGATCTATGTTTTTGCTGAAAATTTCACATGCACGTTGTCTGGGTCTATCTCTAGCCATTTTGTCGCAATTCACTTTTAAAATGTGTGCTACAGCCAGAAAATTGCAAAACAATTCACTAAAAAACCCATTCTGAGAGGTTCAAGTTGGTTCAAGCTCATCGATGTTAATAAATCTAAAAAGCCTATCGCCAGTGCTTGTTATGATAAGCAGCATGTATGTACCTATCTGCAAACGTTTTTATGCTACACGAGCCAATAGCAGTAAAATAACCACTTTTTAGGGGATACCCCTATTTGACGCCTGCGTGCGCAGGCCTCCTTGAACTTAGAGAGTCGAGACTTGGACTGCTAAAATCTACGTTTAATGCTGAAAATTTCATTACATTGTCTGGGTCTATCTCTAGCTATTTCGGCACAATTCACTGTTAAAATGTGTGTCGCAGTCCAAAATAAAAAAAATGAATTCATGAAAACCCCTAACTTTTGGGTTCTCAAAGTCATTCAAGGTCACTGATGTTAATAAAACGAAGAAGCCTGTGACAAGTGCTTGTTATTATAAGCAACATGTCTGTATCTATTTGCAATCGTTTTCACACTAGACAAGCCAATAATGGCAAACGAACGTCTTTTTAAGGGGGTACCCCTGTTTGATGCCCTCGTTCGAGGGGAACCCCTCACCCATGGGAACAAAATTCCGTCACAATAAACTAGTCTTTGGGGCAGTGCATAGTGAAGATTTCGTGATCCTAGCTTGCGCCGTTTTGATACAATACAGCAGTGTGATGGACAGACAGACAGACGCCCAGGGCCCAAGCATGGCTAAGATGTGCGAAACATTCTGCTATTGCACACAAAAATGCATGCTTCCTGCAGATCAAATACAATAGGACCGTTGTAAGAAAAAAACAAGCAGCTGTGTTTCCAATTCCAGCCCAAACTACTGACATTACGACGAGGGGCTTTCATTAAGTTGTGAGTTAACTCATACATCAAACCTAAAGTACTAGTGAGAGTTTGTCACGAACATTACGTCAGTGAAATTTATGAAGTCACAGTGTTAACTAGAAACAATATCCCAATCCCATGTTCAATGCAATGCAAAGAGCTAGGTTGCTGCTTCACATCTGGTTTTGAATTGAGCTGTTAAATTAATGCATTAATTAACGCATTAATGCATTAATAAATTAATGTGCGTTAAAAAAATTAATGCACATACGTAAATTTATGTTAATTTACTAAATTCCGTGAAGCAAAAGTTCCAATATTCCGTTAAACTGCGGTATCGAATGAATTCAAGTAAAAAAACTGACATGTAGGCCTAGTTGCCGTTCCATCACTCCTGTAAAATAAGTATTTCGATGACAAGCTAATAGATTTCTATGCTAGCTATAATGGCAGTTATTGTTGATTATATGTTTAACACATGTTTCTAACTTGCTATATTCTACAAGTGGGGCGGCTAGGGGTCCCCCAAACATCGCGAGGCCCGTGGTAACTTACCCCCTACTCTCCCTCTCGACAAGCCTGGCTGCGTTAATAACGTGTTACTTAATGCGTTAAAAAAATTAACGCGTTAATGCATTTAAAAAATTAATGCTTTGACAGCTCTAGTTATAAACAAAATTAGTTTGTGCCATAATCAAAAGACTGGTCTAGAACTCTTATTCTAAAAAAATCATCCAGTCAGTGTAAAGTCAATGAAACGAGCAAGCCACGGAAAAAAACAATGGGCCTATCAAGTTGTTTATATTGGCTGGACTCAAAGCCCATTTAAGCCAAATAATGCAGGCTGATGTATGGGTTTCCAGCTGAAGACAATCTTCATCAGATACCAGCTGACAGTGGCAAGCAAGTTAGCCGGAGCCATGCCGGAGAGTAAACACAACTAGAACTGTCAAAGCATTAATGTTTTAACAGATTTAACACATTAAATTAATTTCTTTAACGCATATGTTACTACATTAACAATTGCTCATATTGTAGCTTCAATTCATATGTTCAGTTTAAATGATAGTCGATACATACCATCAACAAAAATGTCCTGAAGCCGTATAAAAATCCAGTCGAGCAAGTCACTAAACTGTGGAAGTGTTGGCGCTGTTCTACCAATAAAGCCGTGATGCGATGAAAACGACCGATACGTCAGTAAATACCGAACCCAGAAGTCTTTCCCCTAAAATATCCATAAAAAACTGAACAACTTCGTGCAGAAAAAAAATAATTTGTTTTTTGCACTGTTATTAAAGCTAAAGCTATGTTCAAATACTGTGCAAAATTAACAAACTACACTGCATCTCAAAAATATTTGAACCTTATATCATTTTCAACTAAAGTTCTACAACAATGCTGGTTCAGTATCAACAAATTTTAGAACAAACAATGATATTAAATAGCAGCTGTTGCAATATTGTGATAAATATTAAGAACAAGGTACTAGCTGTGGTTTCAATGTGGCATCCACAGTAGAAGCAAAACTCTACAATGAAATGAAACAATAATGGTAGTTGTAAAAATTTAAGTCACTAAACATTATAATGTTAACAAAGCATTAATGTCCTAGCAATATCACAGTTGAAAGTTATGACAATGTTCTGTTAACAGTGCTAACATCTGGGTTAAGGTTAAGGTTAGGATTAGGGTCAGGGTTAGGGTTAGGGTCAGCCTTAGGGTTAGTGGGAATAGTAGACTTTCAGAATAGCAGACCCGAATCTCATATCCAGTGCTGCTTACATGCAGAATCCTCAGAATGTACTCTTCTATAATCTTTACTTGCATGCAGACACCGAGTCACTGAACCTTTGTCATCCAGAAATCCTTTTTGTTCTAGATTTTACAAATGGCACCACAAATAATCTACATCACCTGCTCCTTCCACATCTGTCGATATGCATCCTTGTGACTGCTGTAGAAGTGCAAGTTCACCTCGGTCCAACTGATATCAAACAGCTCAAAATCGCTGAAGTTCAGTTTTATAAACCTCATACTGACAACTCCGAGCACCATGAGAATTCGCACACAATCTCTCACTGCAAACTGCGACTGGATCTGTAACACACAGCAGACTGGGAGATTTTCACTACACGAAACAACTAATGCTAAGCAAGTATCTGACTTATAATCTGAAGCTACGGCACTACGGTGCTATACAAATGCAGTATCATTACCTCCGCCAAGGAGGTTATGTTTTTGCAAGAGTTTGTTTGTCTGTCTGTCTGTGTGTTAGCAAGATAACTCAAAAAGTTATGGAAGGATCTTTATGAAGTTTTCAGGGAATGTCGGGAATGGTAAAAACTACAAGTGATTCAATTTTGGGGGTGATCCGGAAGGAATCCTAGATTCTGGATCACTTTGAAATTTTTGTTAACATTGCTTTAAATGGGGCATAAAATGCTTGGCGGAGGTCTGCGTTCTCCGAGTGCTTTTCTATTTATTATTGTTATTAAAGCATCCCACATCATCAGCTTTTCAGCTATTTGATATTCGTTGAATAGTTTAGAGCGTTTCTTTCAAATGCAAATATTTCACTACACAGTGACTGAATGTTTATCGTTCAATTTTCTCGACAAAACTTTTGATACTGGTTGGACACTGAACAGTCACTCTGGAGGTTTCATTTTATCAATTTGATAGAACTTTAGAGGGGAGATACTGACTGAAGAAAACACTGAACACTGAACACTCTGGATGTTTCATTTTCTGAATTAAACTTTGGTTGATCTTTGCCTTACATACTGATTAAATCAGATTTTTACTGAACACTGAACAAGTACTCTAGATGTTTCACTTTATACAAAAACTTGCATAGTAAATATTTGCGATCAATGAATGCAAATATTTTTTCTGCTTTGTCACATTCCTAGCACATACTCAGGAGTCTTCAACTTGTTGAAGTTTGACCGTATGCCAAAGAAAATAAACACCAGTGGATAAAGCCACAAAAGAGCGTTAACATGATCCAACACGATCCCGCAAACATGATCCAATCGATAAAATGACTAAAAATCACTGTTTACTGCAGCACCGCTTGCCACGTGAAATTTTGGTCCGTCACTGCACACGCAACAGAGAGAAGGTGTATTTTGTGGAATGTAAGATTCAAAAGTGTATTTTGCGGAATTTTGGTTGTGGAACGTTCTGCAAATTATACTGCAAATTTTTCCTCATTCTGCAAAATTCAAATTATCTATTTACCGCAAGCTTACATATAAGTCTCAAAACAATAGTCTGTGAGATCGGAGTTAAAAGCAGGTGACGCTCTGGCTGGAAAATTGGTCAGAAAAAAACAGGTTTTCAAAGTTTTAAAACCTTTAAAAACCTAAAAAGTCCAATAACAGGTTTTTAAAGTTTTTTTTGGGTTGATATGAAATTTATTACATTTCATATTATATTTCACATAAAATCATAATTTTTGAGTAATATGGCATCAATCACGTCATTATCAGGGCAAAGTAACGTGGTAAAATTTCAGGACCCAATATTTACAAAATTTCAGGACAATTTCAGGACATATTTGTTGGTTTCACGAGGCTCAAAACACAGAAAATGCACGTTTTTCTGTCCTCATAAATGTTATTCATTGAAGCAGATCAGTATTGCAGTCTTAAAAATGTTAGTAAAATGAACATACTAAGGTAAAGCTGTAGTAAGTAAGTAAATAAGCCAAAAGTACTGATAGAGTCCTGTTAACTAAGTAAAGTACAAAATGAATGCAACGCCGTAACGACAGCATAACAAAAGTCCATATCAGGACATTCTGATCAAATGAGTAAAATTTCAGAACAATTGCTGATTTCAGGGCAATTTCAGAACATCTGTGACATTTCAGGAATTTCAGGACAACTGGAAGCCCTGCATTATGCATATGTCGATCACTCATAAGTGTGCATAAAATGTTTTTTTTTCTGGATTGTAATTATGTGTTTATTGTGATCTTAACCAAAAAATGTTTAACAACTTGAAGCCCAAATTTCCTTTAAAAATCTAGGTATTTTCCTAACGCATTATTTTAAGAAAAGCTTATGTTCAAAAACCTAAATTGCTTGTGACCTATTCAACTTATTGACAGTTAACTCAACAACAATTTCGGCAATTTTAATTCCGCAAATTACACCCAATTGCGCATGCTGTTTCCGCAACAAAAATTCCGCAAAGTACACCTCTTTGAAATTCCGCATTCTGCAAAATACACCTTCCCGCTTCCCCTCCTCCCCCCGCAATAGGTGACTGCATCGGAAGCATGGTGTTACTGCCCATGCGCACGCACAGTCCAATGCATAACAGCACTAATTCTACATATTTCAGTCACTTCTGAAGCAATCTGGGGTGGCGGAGCTAATGTAAATTTTTACCACAGTCAGCACCAACTACAGAAGTGACCGGACGGAAAATAGTGCCTGGTCGCACACAGTTTTCCGTCCTTGCAGACGGAAGATAGCAGTTTCGCGACGGAAGATAATACCAAGCCTTATACGCTGTCAGTAAGCACAAACGATCAGCGCACGGTAAATAACACTTCTTGATTTGAATTTGGATTTTTTTGGATTTGGATATGGATATTTTAGTCGGCAGGACCCCCAAACGGTAACAGGAACTTTCGTTCCCACGTACTTTCGCTCCCAGGAGCGAAAGTTCCATACATGGAACTTTCGCTCCCTGGTACTTTCGTTCCCTGGAACTCTCATTCCCAGGAATTTTCGTTCCCTGGGACTTTTGCTCCTGCGAGTGAAAATGAGGTGGAACTTTCGCTCCTCACTTAGAGTTAACATTATATGCCTACACACTTAATAGAAGCAGATAAAATCAAAGGACGCCAGCATGTGGTGTAAATGCTCAACGTTTAAAACAAGAAAGCCCAGCTGTCGCTAGGGAACGTGCTACAGCTAGCCTTGAAAGTTTTTCCGAAAGATGGGTTTAAGGTTTAGGGAAGAGACTAGAATTTAAAATAATGGTAAAAACTTGATGAAAAATATAATTTAAGGAAGAATTTATAAACAGATATAATTTGAGAAAAAATTTGGAGAACTTAGTTAATTTAAGATAAATTAGTTAATAAAATAATTTGTTAGATTCTGCCATCTTTTACTACAATAAATCTGTATAAATATACGAACAAGTTATAACGCCTTAATTTCCATTAGTTTATCAATTAAATAATCATAATTTGTGTTGGGGAGCGAAACCATGTTGCTGACTGTGGGAACAAAAGTTCCATGGAACGAAAGTTCCTGGGAGCGAAAGTTCCACGTCACTTTCGCTCCCGGGAACGAAAGTTCTCAAGAGCGAAAGTTCCAGGGAGCGAAAGTTCCATGTATGGAACTTTTGTTCCCGGGAGCGAAAGTACGTGGGAACGAATGTTCCATAATTCCCCCAAACTGGGGCATCGCACCAACGGGCTGTGGTGTGTGAACAACTTGCCCAAGGTTGTTACTTGAGAGTGTGTGACCTACCACGACTTTGCTCGAACCTACCATGGTCTCATTTCGTCCTACATTACTCTGCTTACTTACTTCTGTGTCCACGGCACAGTTCTCACCTCCACCCACTGTACCGCCTCTACCATGGTAGGCCGGGGATCTGTCGGGCGTCACATCTCGTTTCCATAGGCTCAGCATCTGGCTAGCAGAAGATGCTTGATTACCCATGGTGGGAAGGGGATCTTGCCGGTATGGTGTCCGGCAAGGATATTGTTCGATATCAAGGACTCCTATATGTCCTGTTCAATTTAGGTGCTGTGCTGCGATTGTTCCACATGGGATCTCTCCTCGTAGTACTTTTTCGCAGACAGCGGATGGGCCGGTATGTGGCAGTTAGAGTTTACGGATCTTGTCTGTCTATGCTTTGAGAAATATATTTGTTTTTGTGTGAAAAGACAATTTTGTATTTTTTTAGTGTGGGTTCCTTTCAGTCACCTTATCACACAGTCTAGACCTATATATCTCAAGTAACGGACAATCCCCGTCACTTTCTAGAGCCTACTTACGACAGACCTTATGATAGACGACAGACCTACAAGAGTCCTACCTACGTGCAGTTTTCAAGGGCTTTTTAGGGCAAGCGACGACGGCAACGAACGCAACGAACGACGACAACGTCTTATCCTATCGTCAACGATCTATGCGCAAAGAACGATCGACCTATGAAAAAGAAGAGTTTTAATACACGAGTGGAAGGAATATACCGGCAGTCAGGCTACCATATCGTGTCCATTGCCATGACCGACCCCGGGCGAAAGGTGAAGAAGTCTATTGGTCACTTGCTCCTCGAGTATCCTGCGATTGTCAGAAGGTAAGGATGTCCCTGTTTATCACTGTCACCTCGAGCATCCACTCGGCTTATTGGACAGTGACGTCGGGTGTTCCTTAGCCTAACTGAACAACCGATGTCATTATCTCGGCTTTAGCAAGCTCTCTAGACGTTCATCAAAGCCTCTTCCGCCAAGTCAACTAAACGGACAACGATAGGTCCTTCAAACCCTTTTCCGACAAGACGACAATCGGAAGGTGAAGGATGACCAGCCGTTGATAC
>Ga0209671_1001480_pt1 | contig 19730 bp, 16 predicted proteins | sample WorMetHERISLAND2_2_FD_187401 | JGI IMG/M metagenome (GOLD analysis project Ga0209671, IMG submission 187401) | Marine gutless worms symbiont microbial communities from Max Planck institute for Marine Microbiology, Germany - Olavius geniculatus... | ecosystem: Host-associated > Annelida >...
CTATGATACTCTTTACTAAAACATCTAAAACTTATCTTCAAAATTTACTTCTTACTACGTATAGCTAATGTAATCGTGACGTCATCGAAAATTCCCTTTTTCGGAAAGATAACGTCTAGATGAGCCTCTGCAATACGAAAACAGAATAACTGATGAAAGAAAATTGCAGTAAAAAACCTGAAAAAATTGTTGGCATAAAAATAAATTACTTTTTATCAAATTTTTTTTAACCTATTCTTTTTTTCGCCATGTTAAGCGTGGCCGTCGCGTGCAGTACGGGAACGTCGTTGTGCAGCAGCCGTTATCAGCAGGCGGCGTCATTTCTGCAGCATGCGTTAGCTAAGTTGGCTAATAGCAAGTTGTGTTACCGTTGCTGACAACTAAGACAGCTTCAGGCTAAACAGGCTAAAAGACTATTTTTCTGCATTTCTGTTTTTTTGGTGTGGAGTAAAATAAGAATACGAAGAGTGTTTTATTTTACACGGTAAAGTGGCGTCAGTATTCAGGCAAAGTGGACTACCAGTACACTGTTAGTTGCACGTTACTTTTTACGCGCGAAAGCTAGCCAGCTAGCTATAGCGCGTATTAGCTATGGTAATTCTGTTCGTCTGTTCCTCTGTCCGCCGTCCGTCACGACCAGGTACCGTTTCAAGATCAGTTGAGATAGAGACTTCTTGTTTTCACATTATGATAGCCTACTCTCTCTAGTATTTCTGAACAAAATTTCATGCCACTGCGTAAAAAAAAGTCCAGACAAAAAGGGGGCGCAAGAGGGGCACCTCTCCTAAAAAGACGTTAGGCCTATTCTATACCGCTATTGGCTCGTCTAACGTAAAAATGGTTCCAGAGAGGCACAGACATGCTGCTTACCACAACAACTACTGGCAACGTGCTTCTTAGAAATGCCAACATCGATGACCTTGAATGATCATGAACCCCCAAAATAGGGGGTTTTAGTAAATTTTTTGCAATTTTGGGCTGTGACACGCATTTCAAGAGTGAATTGCATTGAAATAGCTGGAGATAAACCAAGACAACCTGCGTAGGCCTATAAAATTTTCAGCATTGAATGTAGATTTTAGCAGTCTAAGTCAGGACCCTCTATATTCAACAGGCCTGCGCACGCGAGTGTCAAAGAGGGGTACCCTTCTACAAAGTGGTTATTTATCCGCCGTTATCTTGTCTAGCGTAAAAATGTTTGCAGATAGACACAGACATGCTGCTTATCATAACAAGCACTGGCGACGAGCTTCTGAGGAATGTCAACATCGATGACTTTGAATGACCTTGAACCTTTAAAATATTGATTTTAGGTGATTTTTTTGGCAATTTGTGGCTGCAAAAAAGTGAATTGCAACGAAATGGATAGAGATAGACCAAGATTACCTGCAAACAGAAACTGCCATAAGCTCTTGCGCGTCTCATGAGCATTAGCTCAGATGTTTTGTTTAATGCTGCCTACAAAAAATTATAAACACATGTTCAAATTTGTCAAAGTTATTAACCAAAACACTGTTAGCTTTTTTCACATCGGATACAATAAAAACGGCATTTTTGATGACGTCATAATTACGTCAGTTCTATGTAGTGATTCAACAATATAAAAAGAAAATATTTCAACAGTTTAATAAAGTGAATATTTTGGGCGACTCGTGCCAAAAATTATGAAAATAAGTTTAAGTTTGTCAGAGATATGTCGAAAATACCGTAGACTTTATTTCCGGACACGGTAAATAACGATCACATGCAAATTGTCTGCAAAGTGTTACAGTAAAAGAATTTTAAAAATTGATCAATAATCGGCAAAGATATTGACAAAAGTAAAGTGCCACGTTTATTATGACCCACGGTGTACATGTACATATACAATTCTACATTTAGCCACAGTGTGATCGACAGAACGTTTTACATGTCGCCCGTATCCGGAGTCAAAAATTGGCTTCTTTTTACCTGTATCCAGAAGTTGAACTTGTTTAATTTTCGGATGCATGTAGAGAGTTTATACATGTAGACTTGTAGAGCCCGTTGAAGGCCGAACGTAGAACGTTCTGTCGAGGCTGCGGCGACATGTAGACAGCGTAGACGAAGTACAAACCATCATTCTGTCGGCTTACTTCTCTAACAGCTATTTTTTCCCTTATCACCGACACAATCGCGCAAGCTTTCATAGAGCACCTTTGCTAATAATATTTCTATGAAACGTGAAAAACTGGTTTGGCAATTCCATGTGCTCGTTGGCATTTAAAGGTCACTTGATGCAACAACGCGATCAGCATTCGCCTAGAACCGTAATCTTGCAATATGTAGCCTACACATTGTACATCCTGTCTGCAGTTGCAACTTGTTTTCTCGTTAAAATTTTTGGATTTATGCGCGCATAATTGGTTTTTTGTTTGCGCGAGGGCAGGTCAGTGTCGTGTAAGCTGGAAGTTTAGCGGTCGACGATTGCTTTATTCGCACAGTTGCTGCTGCTGCTGCTGCGGCTGCTGATGGAGCATTAAATGAGAATGAATGAAGAAGTCGTGTACGTGCGTCGTAAAGTTCAGACCTATCTCCCCGAGCGTCGCTTAATGTTACTCTGTACCGGCGCACAGTCGTAAGTCTAACTAACCATCTCACTCGCTCGCCGACACACAAAATTTGTGTTGCGATCGTCGCTTTAAAATTCGTATTACTTTATTTTTTAAAGTTCGGTATCCGCATAGCGCTGTCAGCACATACATTGAGCGTACACTAATATACATGTACCAGATATAGCATTTCTAAGAATTACTGAATCTTAATAAAGGCGTCAAAAGTCGTAAAATTCGCAGTTACGCCGTCCGGCACGTCGCTGAATCGTGATGGTGCAAGTTCATTAATATCCAACACTGTTATATGAAGGCTGGCTGGAACAGTGACTGGAACAGTGTCCAGACATATCTGTTGACAACTCGTACTGATTTGCATTCTTCGTCGAATCATTTCCCGTACACTGTATGAATAACAGCGCGTCGTCGTCGGAGTTCGGTCTCAGCGTTGCGTTTGCCGTCTAAAACACACACTGCAGTAATCACACAACGTAATCTCCGTAGCCGGTAGCAAAGAACTAAGCACCAGAGGCTTTAGCCATATCTGTGATCAGTCTATACTCTAAAGAACAGATTAAGTCATATTTTGCGTATCTGCATCGTGATTTTTTTTAAAAACAGAAGACATGTTCTTGCAGCAACTTTATTAGATACTAACCGATTATTCTACTGATGGCGTAAACTCGCTAGGCAACAACTCTAATTTTGCATCAAATCTTTCGTAATTTATCAGTTTGTGGTATTCGGTTTGATTGCAAGCATTAGCGGATGACTCAACTGCAAACTGGACAAATCAGCGAATATTTTCGGGAAACAAGATGCAGCGACTGTAAATGACCACATGTGTGACAAGTAAAGTACGTTCATATGAATGATAACATAAGCGTCCTGTGAAGAGCCAAGGAAACCCAAGGACCTCGAGACAAATTTTGAAATAAGGACCGGAGTGTCATTTAAACTCAGCAGTGGAAATACAGCAGTCTGCGAAAAGAATGGAGTACATGGCTTCACGACATGCTGCGAAGTAGCTTCGCACAAGATGCATTTATTCGTCTTCTCCCGACGGTACGGCACTATGTAACAAAAAAAACAGACAAAAAAAGCACCAGCAGATGAACGTGAATAATGCAGCTCAAGTATCGCAAGTTTATGTAGGGGCCTATTGCTCTGATGACCGCCAAAATATGCGGCTTTCCTACAATCGGAAACCAGCATAATAAACAGCCTACTGGTGGGCACACGAGTCGCCTCACTCGCCTGACGTGATGCGCAATATTTTCAATTTTTCATATAAGCTATCAGGAAACATTCCCAAACATTTTGAGGACATAAGAAGGCCCAGGATGTTGCAACTCATACAGGCCTGCTGTCGGAGCTTTTTAAAAGTAGGCCTACTGACATCATTAGTTTATATGGAACTACTAAACCAAATCATGACTGTGTGTGTGTATCTGCAGGACGGAGAATAAACTGTGATATGATGACGTCAATGATCACGTGGTCAGCTGACATGACGTCATGTGCGACGTCATACGAAAAGACACCTGCGCCCAGCGCGCAGTACAAGCTGGTGGTAGACGTGTACATTATCAGTACGCTGTGTGTGGTCGGCTTCGTGGGTAACGCTCTGTCGATCTGCATCTTGCGTAGCAGCAGACACGAGCGCAGTGGCACCACCACCTTCCTACTTCAGACTCTCGCCGTAGTCGACACCGCTTACCTACTAACGTGCCTCTTCATTCAGCCAATCAAGGTACAAGTTCAGTCAGTTTATCAGTCAATAGCAATAATATACACCTATTTTTACAAAGTAGTGCAGCGACATTTTTTAGGCCTGGCGGGAAGGTGAATGAGAGTTTTGTGGCAATTTTTCCTAGTTTGCCATGCAGTGACATAATGAGAATCAGTCGCAGTTTGGCAGATACATGATAAACTGTGCAAAGCTTAGTTATTTTGGAACACGGTGCAATTGCCTGAAGTAGCAGAGATGCTGTAAGGTAAAATCGTTTTGCAGTTTGAAAAATGAAGCAGTCAAACAGTCTGAAAAGTGATGGTTTAAGCGATGTGCTTTAAGTGTGACTTTCTGAGAAAGCGCACCGATACATGTTTACTAGTCTGAATGGGTGGCCAGGATAGCGTTGTCGTTACGGTATAAACACGGCACATGTAGGCAGAGTTTGTCTGTTTCTGCATCATGTTATGGAGATGACATAGGATCGCAACAGTGGAAAACACGTAACGTTATAAATGCCACGTCATACATATTTATGACGATTCTCGGCCCACCTAGACTGAGATTAGTTACTATCTGGTTGGCTGCAAATCATATTCAACGGGCCTCCGGATTCTGCCTGGACCCATAAATGTATCATTAATTCTGTATGTCACAAGTTTCGAGTGCTACCGAGAATCTCTGCACTAGATGGGAATTAGGTAGTTTTACGCCGACACAAATCTGTCCGAGAACATGTGTTCTTGACCTTTAACTCTGACTTCGTTGATCGATTCTGCAATTGTAGGCTTGCAGCTATCACGAGTACTCATGCATGCACCAAATGTGAAGCTAGTATAATTTCTTTCGCTTTTGATTTACAAACTACGATCAGACAAAAAATAAACTAGCAGATAGATAGACAGACAGACAGACGAGCCGGTAGGCGATCTGACTTGTGACTGTTATATACACTATTTTAGTCAAGCCGCGTACAGACACACAAAATCGGATACAGACACGCTGCTCGGGAATAAAGGTCGCTTGTAGCAGTCGCGAGCCAACAGACCGAACGGCACTAGCTTACGGGCTCGTCACAACAAAAAAAAACAATAACAATGACGGTCGACCAACAAAAATCAACGATCGTTTGTATTTACTTTACTTTTAACGTGTGTTAATTTGAAAAAAAGTTTTCTTTCTTTTTCTTTTTTTCTTTTGTCCGTCATCCTGTGTGAGGCTATTAATGATATAGGCCTATTGATATGACATTTTCATTTCCAGACTGTTCCGTCTCTTTGTTTGATCGACGCCTTCCTCAGTATTCGGCTGCATTTTTATGTCTTTATTTTCGCTGTCTATTGTACAATACAAGACAAGATAAAACAAGACAGTCAATAACTATCACAAAACAGCATTTTTACGCGCGTCTTAGCTGTCGCAATTCTGTCCGCCTCTCCGTCTGTCTGTCTGTTCGTCTGTCACACGGGTGGATCAGTGCAAGCTAGGATCACTAAATCTTAACCTCGGCTGCCTGGAAGACTTTAGTTTCAGGAACCGTAAAGCTTTTCCATGAATTCGAAAAAGGTCACCCTGAACGAGAACGCTAAATGAGAGGGGATAGATAAAATTTGCGATCTCTAGCCAGTAAGTCGTTGTAGCTCAGAAACGGTGCGAGATAAAGCCTAGGTTGCTAATCATTACTAATAGGAAGTCGTACACGGACTTTCGATTGGCACCAAGAGCAATAACCTTATATGACACTGAACACCAAAATAGAGGGTTTTAATGGGATTTTGGCGATTTTGGGCTCCCAGACACATTTTAAGAGCAAATTGCGTCAAAATCACTAGAGACAAGCTGCATACGAAATTTTCAGCATTGAACGTAGATTTCAACGGTACAAGTCTCGACCTTTTAGGTTCGAGAAAACCTGCGCACGAGGACATCAAAGAGCGGTACCCCCTAAAAGTCGTTATTTTACCGCTGTTGGCCAGTCCAGTGTGAAAACGATTGCAGATAGGCATGGACATGCTGCCTATCACAACAAACACTAGTGACGAGCTTTTTAGTTCTATCAAGATCGATGACTTTGAAATACCCTGAACTGCCAAAATAAGGGGTTTTATTTTTTTTAGCGATCTTCGACTATGGTGCACACTTCAAAAGTGAATTTCGACGAAATGGCTGGAGTCTGGAGATAGACTAAAATAATTTTTTACGAACAGGAACTGCTATAGGCTTTCGTGCGTCTCATGAGCATTAGCTAAAATTTCTTGTTTTATTAGTCATAACCATCATAACTATTGCAGTATCCGTGCTGATGTGCAGACGGTAAAAGACAGAACGGATTGGATGTCCGAGTCCGGTAAACGTCTGGTGTCGTACATAGAACCTAGTAGCTGGGCACTGGCGTCCACGGTCCAAACGATGACGGTCTGGATGACTCTTCTAGTCACCGTGGATCGCTACGTGGCGGTCTGCCAGCCGTGGAGAGTCGCTGACTTCGTGTCACATCGCAGACGCACTCGTCTTGCGGTTGCGCTCGTCCTGGTCACTGCTATCCTCTACAACGTACCCAGATACTTCGAGCGTCAGGTGCACTATAGACTAGTCTATATTTACTCATAACTTTTGTCACCGATGGCGTATCTGCCGGATCAGTATACGGAAGTGGAATCTGTTGGAAATCACATACAGATTTGGCGCCAAACAGATGAAAATGTAACGTATTAAACTGCAGTCTTGCTTAATACCAGGGCCCTGAGGACGCTGAGAATTTTTTTTTACAAAAGTGAAAGGTGGAGGTCTTGATTTTGGCCACCAAAGTGCACTGCAGAATGCACTCGGTTTTGTTTACTTTTCCCCCGTTTTTTTTGTTACATGCGATATACTGAACTCGTTGATAGTAGCGACTACACATTTTCTAAAGTCTATGTTATGCATTATCGCCTCTTATCGTATCGTTCCCATGGTATGATTTCCATATGGTCGCCATGCATCTATAGCAAAAATGATAAAGGTTCATGCACCACGTGGTTATAAAGATCGCATTCTTTCGTGTATTGTACATCGTTAATGCTTAACAAATTGACCATAAAAAATACAAAACGTACCCGATGTTACGGCAGTTATGCATACACACGGGCGTGTTAATTTTTGTTTATCACCTCTCCCAACTACGACGGTGGTTATGTGAAACCCGGCGTTTATCTGTCTGTCCGTTAGTTTGTTTAATAACAGGAATATACAAACTTGCAGACGGTTTGGCAGAAATTTTCGAAAAAGGCTAGACTTGACCCAACTTAAAGATGATAAGATTTTGGCGAACAAAACGAAATAAACTGACATGGCGTTGTGGAAGGGTGCGGTCTCTGAGTGTTTTTCTAGTTGCGTAATGTGTTGTTAAGGTAACGGTGACACGTGACCGGTGCAGTAACAGTACCAGCGGCGTCAGTGAGTATGATGATGACTTAATGACTGTTAAAGTCACCAAAACCGCTCTGCGTGACAACCGCATCTACATCCTCGTCTACAAGACCATCTGTTACTTACTGTTTCGTGCCGGTGGCCCCCTGGCGGCGCTCGTCGTACTAAACTCGCGCCTGCTCACGACTCTACGTCATCAGAAGCGTTGGAGGAGCAGTCGACAGACTTTCCGTACGTCACGACTTTCTGCGCTGCATCGGCAGAACGTGACCGCGATGCTGGTTACTGTAGTAACCGTGTTTATCATCTGTGAACTGCCTGACCCCGCTCTGAGACTGGTGTATGCCACCGTGCAGCTGACCTCAGACCCCAGTGGTGACCTGTTGCTGAGCCTGCGTTATGTCAACTCGATCACTAACGCCCTACTTGCGTTCAACTCTTCGATCAACTTCATCATCTACTTCTTGGTCGGTAGAACGTTTCGGCGAGTGTTCTTCAGTTCTTTTGGTTGTCATCAGCGTCAAACTGGCGCCGCTGTCAACTCGACTGTTGACGGCGCGTCACACTCACACGTCGCCATGACGACGCTGCGTCGTCGCCATTCACCCGAGGCGTGCACCGTCTTGGTTGCGAAGGATGACGTCGTTATTTCCAGCCCGGAACTGGGGACAAAAATGCCCAGCTTGGCGGTTCCTAATAACTCGATGACGTCGCACAACCACGATCAAAATCACGTGACTGTAGTGTCGGTCGACGTGGAGAAATGACGTCATGATAGGTACAAATTCCACCATTTTAAAATAAATCGTAAAAGAAGTTGGAATGAATGCAAATAAACGATTTTGCGCACTTTCGAACTGAATACCGGTAACTTTGTTGTAAACATATAGTGCACTTAGACATTAAATTTTTTTGCAGTGTAGTGCGGCAATTGCAACTTTGATGCGATGTGGTTAATTGTGTTGCTGCTCTGCTTTTTCTACAGTTTAACTGGGTGAACAAAAGTGAAAAAAATATCGACATTGGTCCAAGGTGTAGCCAGGTATAATACAGTGGTATTACATTGTAAACCTCTACTGTATTCCGCCTACACAATATACAGCGAGGAGGAAACGAGTCGCCGATGATCTCGTGAGTAGCAAAGTTACGGGGCATTGATAACAATAAATTACAGCACTCTGACTTTAAAAACACGAGCCTGAGTCCATTAGTGATGTCGCCTACACCTTTTGTTGCCATCGCGGGACCCTGAGGCTGTGAGTGGAGTTTATTAAGTTAAGACGAAACAAAATAACTGTTATAAAACATACTATATACGTCGGACTCACACGTTTACACGTTACATTAATGCACTCACTGTGCACGTTAGACGTAATGATAATGGACAATTACTGCATGTATAGATAGGCCTAATAATGAAACTGTCGTCTTGCGAATGCTTACCGTGATGGATGGAGTGTTGACGTTCGCGGTGTACAGAAATGTAGTGCGTGCAAACTGATGCATGGCTATAGACTACGTGTTTCAGGTGACCGGTGTTTTGTTGACTCGGTTGTCATAGTTAAATCAACGTAACCGGAATTGATTGCGTGATAGCATTGCAGTAGTCAAGTCAGCGTCAAATCCACAAGCAGCATGCGCACACAAGTAACAATGTAGCATTAACTACCGCTGTGATTTAACACGCGAAATAGCAACACAGCCACAGTTAATAATGGTTCGCCGCATGTATTGTAATTGCCATCGTAAGTCGTTTAATGTCTGTTCGTCCATCCATCTTCCTGGGGCCGGGACGTAACATAGGTTCAGGGTTGGATTACTTAGAAAGCAATTATACGGAAAGTTGCGTTGGCGTCTTCACTCCGATAGAAGCGATCTAGTCCTAGAGAAAGTATGGTCGTGGCACGTGATCTATAGGGAGTACTGGCCAGTTCCCGGAACCGGTTGTGAAGGCTGAATAAGCGACTAAATAGCCAGACTGTTTGACAGCGCACAGTTCCTAATACAAAATTCTCTGACGCCAGTCATCATGTGATAATGGATGCGCAACACAAAATGCGAAGTGTGCATTTTGGCAAAGTTTCTGTTTTTTAAAATCTAGTTTAAGCAGTGGCTTTAGTTATTATAAAACTTGCAAAAAATTTTTAAAAAAACAATTTTTACAGCAAGTACAGCGTCAATGTAGGCTTATAGGCCCTATAGCGGAGTCATCAACGCCAGAACAGTCTCTAGGAATCAAAGCCGAACGTAAACCCGATTAGGCCCTTTTAGGTGAAAATGTGGAAACCTTTACAGAAATGTTCTCACATTAATGTACAAAAACTTACCGCAAATTTAGCGTTAAACTGTATACAGCTTTGCTCCTATTACTGGATTTAAGACATGGCTTTCATATTTTGGAGGCCAAGGAATTAGGCTTAATGTCCTGCTGCACAAAGTGAACTTTTAGGTGTCGCAACACGCCGTAAACAGGTTCCACAGGCCTGAAAAAAGTTGCGCTGTTGTCCGACATTTTCTGGCATGTGTGACCTTTTATGTGGGGATCCATGTTTGGCGAAACACGTTGAACATGCCTAAATACGCCTCCGCTTTTGAGGCGCTGTATTATAGGCCTAGGTACTGCTTTCAGAACATAATGTCACTCTTAAGATATAGTGCAAAAACGGAGCTTGTACAAACGGGATAAGGCAAATGTTTCGGCAACGAGTTTCACATCATCTGGAAAGCAACATAGAAGGCCCGACGTCCGTGAGTGGTATTGAAAATGTCAGACGCACTCACGACGATGGTTTGAGTAGGCCTATACGTACATCACTACGGCAGTCCACTGTCTGCTTTTGCGTCAAATCACGTGTGTTGCTTTGTGACAATGTTTGAAAATATTGTAACCATCACGCGTGCACGCGATAAAGAGTCTTTTACGGTTGTACGACAGCGCCAAACTTTTGTGATAACATGCAAAAACTGAAGGTTTTTTTTTATTCGGCCAATGTGTGTCAAACTGACTCAAATTTTGCTAAATAAATTTGACCCCTTACTCTGCTGCGTACAAAAATTTGGGATGTTTGGAGTTGTGGCAAATTTTGTGTTCAGGAAAAAGTAAGGAAACTATTGTCTGCGGAGATTTATGAGCGATATCTCAGAGTTGCAGTAACGACTTTGGCATCACAACTGTCATCAGCAGCCAAGCCGGTTCATATCAGTCGACGCTTGGAGTTGACTAATCCACTTGCACCTTCTTCAAATCAAGCGAACAGTAAAAACGTTGACTATTCTATTCCAGTGTCCGTGCATGCAACAGACAACCAGACTAGTGCGTGTTTTTTTGATCTGTACTTCGCAGGCCACGCAGAAAAAAATTGCGACTTTGTTCAGTAGAAAAAAACATCGTTTGGTAGATTCAGATGCAGCAACAGCGTTCACACACGCACACACAGAACACGTGACCATCCATCAGGCACTATCTGAACTCACTCTTCTGCTCTTCATGGCGGTGTCAGGGGGTCTAACAGGGGTAAGTCATGAAATCAGTTAATCTTTGTAACCCGACAATAAGCACTATTGCTTGATTGGACATTTGAGCATTAACATAAAACGTTTTCTTACGTAACCGTTCATTGGCTTCGGCGGAATCGATTGTTGCAGACTGCAGCGCAAGCGATTCCGACTATAGTGACACGCTGCTTCGTAGCGTGGTCAGTCGTCTGTCGTCTGTCACATTTGTGCACCCCGCTCACACTGTTTAACGGATTTAAATGCCATTTGTGGGATTTAATGACACATTGTGTTAGATAAAGTTTTTGGTCTTTACGAAAGAGAAGATTTGGGGGATCAAAAAGCTAAAATATTGTTTTTTTTGCAATTTGTTTTTGTCATTTGGCGAATAAAAGCAAGAAGTGAAATTAACCAGCGACAGCTGTTTTGCCTTTTATCAAATTATTTTAAATCGTTCAACAAACTTATTAATATTACACACATTATATTAAGCATCATATATACATTCACTGATGTTTTTTATTACTAAAACGACTTTCAATTTGTTCCGCTGATCTGATTCTTCTAAATTTAAATTACTGCACAAAGCGTGTGGTGTACAAACAGCACAATGTTGGGGAGTTTTTGATGATCTTTAGTTACTTGTATAGTAGACTCTTTTTGTGATAAGAAGTTCTAAGCAAAAAAGGTTTCATCGTGGCTTCAGAGAAACTCCTAATTTGACATAGATCGTTTGACGCCAAATTGGAGTAACAAATAAACGCTCGTGCATGTTTTCCACCTAAAAAAAATTAGAGGAATGAGAGATATTTTTATACAACGTAAAGCCGAAAAAGACAAAGAAAACGACATTCAAAGAAGAAGTTGAAAATTTTGAACCAAATGGAGACGCCGAATTTTAGCACACTACGAGACGCCATTACGACCACCAAACACCGTGCAAGACGGCGACACATCTGCACAGTGTCCAAGATAAATAACTCGTGAGTTGCCTGCTGGTTTATCAGGCGATTATTTTTTAATCAAAGAAAAAAACAGCGAACATCGGCCACTAGCGACACGCCATCATGAAGCTGGTAGTGTACTGCCAGTGTCGGGGTCTGCGGCGACGACTACATATCGGACAACTACAACTATATGCAGTAACTACAGTGGATTACTAAGACAAGACTGACTGTGACTGCAGTGCAGAAGGATGTCGTCGTTACCGACTGTGTGTCTTCGATTTCGCTTATCAGTAAGCAATTACATGATGCACGTATTGTGTATTTCTTTTTGGTTTTTGCTAGTTTCTGCACATTCTGTTCTTTACGAATAATTAAAAATTCGGTGTTTTCTGGCGTCCTTGGTTCGTTCGCGACATCTATAGCCTATAGGTATACAAGTGTGTTTTAATTGATTAATTGGTTTAACGGAGTTCATGACTTGTGGTTAGTCACAGGCGTGGCAGTTATCAAGGTATTGTGTCTCGTTTTTTGTCTTTTCAATACGTGTGCCCGTCGCCAGATTTCTCAACATGCAGAGATTCATGACATTGTTTTAAAATAAGCTGCGGAGAAATTCGCTGTACGTGTTTGTACATTAATGTCAGAAAATTATAATAGAGTTTCCACATTTTACCGAATATGGGCAAATGCGGTTGAAATCCGGCTTCAGTAAACCTAAAGATAGGAAATGTGGTGGTCCGTCGATGTCGACGATCAGCAGCGTCGTATGATAAAAAAGCCAGCGGCAACTTTCAGACAGAGGAGAATATGGATTTTCAAAATTTTAATTGTGCTTTCGAATTTTTTTTAGGGCTTTTAGCTTCAAATTTTAAATTTTTGACAAAAAATATTCCCACAAGAGCAATTTTTTTTACAATTTTTTGACAGCCCAACTTTTGGGGGTGGGAGTATTTGTAAGATGTCCTACTTTAGTACGGAAGAATAATGCCGTGTCAGTGTAGCTTAATTGAATGTGATGCTGCAGCGCGCGTCTGTGTTCTGGCTACTGGCGGTGACGTCGCTGGTTTTTGTGTGTCACGTGATCGCAGATAACCAAGTCGGCGGTGAGTGCGCTATATGACGCCACACAAATCCCGCATGCATATCCAGAGTTGCAGTCGTACTATAAAGAGTTTTAGTATAATGCCTAAAATCGTCCGCTGCGTATATTCCCACTGCCAAGCACCAAAAGCTAATGTTGTAACTAATAGGCCTACTTTTGATAAATACCTCAGAAAACGCAGCATTAAAATCATTTTAACTGGTATTAAGTACGTAATAACGTATGTATGCGTTGTCTGCGTTTGTCCAGCTTTTATCATTAAGTACTCTTGTTGTTCTCGCGAATAAGACTGAAACATTTGTGTAATTTAGGTTATCTTAAAAATGATGCGCAAAAAGTCCGGACAGAATGTTTGAATATTCCTCCAGAACTAAGTTGCTTATATACGTAAAAATTTGTAGGAGCAAAGATCTTAAGCCAAATGTTTATTTAACTACTTTTTGATCGCAAGTAATTTAACCCATATATAGCCACAGTAAATTGATGTTAAAGACAGGCAGTCGAAAAGAACTTACGGTGACAACACGTACTTGGACGTTTCAATTTTGAACTAGGCTTGCCTGCACTGAGCGCCAAAAAGATTACGAGACAAGGATCAAAAAAGAACACCGTTGTTAGCAAAAACCCACAAGCAAAAAATGTGGATTTTTTTTCCACAAGAAGTTTTTGCGCATTATGCATTGTAGACAGATCATCGTCATGCGTCACCAAGGCTGACATCGTGTTCGTCGTCGACTCGTCCGGGAGTATTAACGAACATGACAAGGGCAACTGGGACCGCGTCAAGAACTTTGCTAAGAACATCGTTGGCAAACTGGACATTGGCGAGGACCGAGTGCGTGTTGGAATGGTCGAGTTTGGCAATGAAGGATTTGTGCAGTTCTATCTGAATTCTCACTACAACGTCCCAGATATCACTGCGGACATTGACAGGTCAGTGTTCGTTGGATATGTTACTGCTGCTGCTGCTGGTGATGATGACGACGACGTTGAATGTCACATTCAGTATCACATTTACATTGAATGTTTGAAAGTATATATGATATATAAAGTTTTGTCCAGACGTAAATCCCATGCTTTTTAAAACACCCTAAATTGTTAATAACTCTCTTTAGCAAGGCACCCGTCATCATGTTGTATAATTCATTTTCACACGTTTTTAACATTGTCAAGATATGATTTGTCCCTGTCATACTGTCATATTCGTTAATACTTTCGGACAAGTCGACCACGAACACGATGTCAACCTTGGTGATGTATGACGATGATTTTTCTGCAACGCACAATACACAAAAACCTCTTGTGAAATAAGCTTAAATCCATAATTTCTTTTATGCGTGTTGTTTTTTTGCTAGCAAAGAATGAACGCAATTTGCAGCAAAACGACGCGTTTTGAAGATTTAAATGCACCCTAAATAAGTCTGCGGTCAAAGATTTATGACCCCACTTTTCCAAACTCTTTAGCTGAATCTGAGTGGCCGCTATGTGCAAGAAGTGGCAAAGAAAAACCAAAAGGACAAAAAGAAGGAAAGATACCACTGTTTTTGAGAAAAGACTTTTGTTTTCGTGATTGCTTAACATGCAAGTAAGTTGCAGTGGGCCTAAACTACGATCAAAGTGTTTTACTCATATCTTGACTATGTGCGCGATGGTGAAGACTGCCGTTCTTGGACGCCAACACCAACACGTCCGGCGGCCTGTACGTAATGATGAAGCACGTGTTCAACGTTGCCAATGGCGACCGGCCACACGTACCCGATACAGCGATTGTCATCACGGACGGTCGTTCGACCTACGACTCAAATCTGACGATTCCGTACGCAGAGGAGGCCAAACGACGCGGCATCAAAATCGTCGGTCTGTATAGCGTCAATAAAACGAACACCTCACATTTATTTATTTATTTTATTTGTTTATTGATAACTGAGAAGTCATGCACAAGGTGCATATATGCCTACAAAAGATTGCAAATAAAAATAAAAGGAACAATAAGTAATAAAATTGTCTGATTTTGTAAGTGCGTACGTGTAGTCAAACATAAAGTTGTCATTTTTATTTTTGTTGCGCTTTATGTACGATTGGATATAATGTCAAATTCACACTTACGACGCCGACGCGACGTTCAGTTGAGTCCCGTCGGCGTCGTATAGGTGTGAACACGCGCATCAACTGTTGTGACCAAGTTTTCAATTCTGTAGCCAATTCTGTAATTCTGTAAATTGAAGTAGAAAATTATTCGCAAAACGTTTTATTGCTGGTTGCGATAACTGCACCGGCACAGATTTGATACAAATCATGTTCTTGCCGTAAGTCGATAGATCAGTTCCGCAAGTCATCGGTCCACTCCATCTTTACGATGACGTTATTTTGTCGTCACCGTTAATAACCGCACTAGCCGCTTGCCTGGAAACGAATAATGTGTTCACATCTACAACGCCGACTCGACTTAACAGCTAAGTCGCGTCGGCGTCGTAGGTGTGAATTGGGCATAAGATAAAATAAAGTGTTCACGTGTGCATATGAAGCATTGGGTATTGGGCGAGACATCAACGAGGAAGAACTGCGCGGTATAGCGTCGCCCCCTGGCGAGCACAAGACCGTCTTTACCGTGGCCGACTTCAGGGACCTCAACGCTATACTGTCTGAGTTCATGCTGGAGACGTGTCAACATTTTACCAGCCTCAGCACTCCTGTACGCGTCCCCACCACGATTACCACTACAACGACTACTACTACACCTACCACGACCACTACAACTCCAACGACGACAACTACAACTACAACAATAGCACCGCCGCCTTTATCTCTTGGTCAGTTCGTGTCACTGACAAGTTTACAGTGGCGTCGTGGGCCCGTGGCGGGGGCATATAGAGATAATCGCTCCCTCTCTTAATTTTTATTGGTCGGAATTTATTTCTTGTTGGAAAACTCGTTCAAAGTATATTATTTAAGGCTAAATGTTTTTCGTTTGTAAATTTAGGGACCAAATAATTTGTCCAATTATTGAACTTCTCAGCAGTTAAATGTTCTCTGTCAGAAATATAGCAGCTGTCTGTTATCTCTCTTACTTTCTTGACCCTTGACGCCGTTGCAACTTTACAATTTTTCAGAAACCGTAAAAGCGTCGACAAGCAAAACATTGTTGTTTTATCAATTACGTTTATACACGTAACCGGTGTTTTTCGTTGTTCGCTTTTTATTGTAGCCAACGTCAACTCAGCTTGGCCATCCTTTCGTGAAAAAGCGCAATGAGTGCAAGCGACGGTCGGAGAGTAAAAACAGAAACATCGCGACGTACACCAGTCTTGTGTCCGTGGTCTCGCAGTGTAAACCGGTGTCTGGCTGTCGACTGAGGAAATTAAAATCAACGCCGTTCTATGGCCCTTTTATACTTCATACCTCGCTCACGAGCTTTGTTCTGTGGCAGATGTCGAGGCTCGTCAGCAACTACGTTCCAGTTCGTTTTCATCACTGATCGTCAACCGCACCCGGCTGTCTACTGTCGTCGACCGAGCTTTTCTGGTCACCACTGCTCGTGTTCCAGCTCTGGAACAGTCTGCCTCACCTCCGCCCTTCCGTGACGGCCTTTCGGTCCTGTCTAAAAACTCGTTTTCTTCTTTACCTTTTATCCCACCCTTTAGTTTTTACAGTGCCCATGCAGTGACATTTTGTTTCTTTGGACGCTATAATCACTCATCCTACTTTTTTTATTTACATACTCATTAATGACGTCACTGATTGTTGGGTAGCGTGCGAGCGTGAGACAGACATTGCTATTCTGATGGATTCGTCAGCAAACATCGGCATGTCAAAATTCATGATCTTGAAGTCAGTGGCCGCTAACGTCATCGAGCTGTTGAGCATCGAGACCGGTGACGTCAGAGTTGCTGTCGTCACGTACGCACAAAATGCTGACGTCAACGTCTACCTGGGCAGGTGAGCTTATCCCCGCATAAACTGATGACGTCGTCGTAGGCCTATAGTGTTTACGAAAGCTACGGTGTGTAGACCTACTACCGGTAATCCGACCGCATCAGAGTAGGCGCAAGTAACGTTTGACATTTAAATTTAATACAACAGAAAATATGTATTACTGTGAGATCCATTCGCAAACATATCGGCCTACTGTTGAAGTCTTTTTCTACAGTGCCCTGGAAACAGACTAAGATTATTAAGTTTTAACAGATTATTGATAAGTCAGAAGTCGCGAATAATACACACATGAGACATAAAAACACTTAGGCTGCGCCGCGCGCAGTTTTTTTTGCATTAAGTTGACGCTGTCAGTGTATCGAGTGTCATGCAATTGCATTTTTATTGTTAGATGGCGTAGCTGTCGGCTATTGCGACAGTTGTTACCGTAGCCTAGTCCGTCATCTGCAGCTGAATGCATGCGTGTGTCCCCAAGCAACACTGTATCAAACAGGGGCCCCGGTCTCCCACGCGAAGGGGAGATTGTAACTGCACTGCAAGTTGCGCGATCAAGCAGACATTGAGTTTCTTTAATGCCGCGTAGTGGTGACATACGAGTTGAGCAGTTGTTTAAATTGCTTCAAAACATTTTACGGGAAATTATTTTAAAGCTACGGAGGTGACCTGTCATGAGTGCACACAGAGTGTTTACCTGTTATTCAGCACATAAGAACGCGCCCCGCAAGGCAGACCGGTACTCGATTTTCCTACCCCGGAAGAATGGAAGGCTGAGTTGACGTGGACTGATACCGTTTGTGTCAGGTTCACAACAAGGCGCGACGTGCTATCCGTGGTGCTGCCTCTACGACAGAGCGCCCAGACAGGCTCCAACATGGCGGCCGGGTTTCAGCGCTTGTACAACGACGTATTCACGAGCAGCCGCGGCAGCAGAGCCACAGCCACCAAGTTCGTCATTGTACTCACAGATGGCACCACTAGCAGAGATCCCGACGACACCCAGTTCCACGTACGTAATCACATGACGTTTAAATTATCTTAATTTATAAAGGCCGCTACAGAGCGGACGATATAGTCAAATGAAATGAACTAAAATCTTAGTTTAATTGATTTTATTTCATTTCTGTCACTTTGTACGCGCCTTAACGTAATTTTGAATCGCCAGTTTTTCCGCCTATTTCAATCGATTAATAGGTCTTGGTGCATTCTATAGGCAGCGAAATATACGCATATACCAGACTGTTTTTGTTATACGACCGTTCTATAGTCCGCGTTATGTGTCTCGACTGTCTGCCTGTCTGTATGCGGGCTGCCTGTCGCGTAAATGCTCCTTACTCTAAAACAAACGGTATATAACTAACACCAAGGTTAACTGCGCTTCCCATTAATTTTAAACAGGTAAAACGTTTACCGGTTGTTTGGCTGGGGTTAAGGCGGGGCTCGTTCACCTCTGTCGGGTGGCAGGTAACAAGGTAATCCCACATAACAGGTGACGCTTTATAGCTTTGAGATGGGTTTCTCATGAAGACATGCGCTTTTCAGGTGAAGCGGTTGAAGCGCGAGCTGGGAGTGATGGTGGTCGTGTTGGCAGTGGGTCCGTCCTGGTGGATCGACGTTCATCAGCTGTACTCAGTCGCCAGTTACCCGACCTCACGCAGTGTCATCATTCGACGTCGAGTTGACGATGACGACGTCCAGCTAGCCACCACTCTGCACGCGCTTGTCTGCCAGGGTAGAACTATAAGTCGATCAATAAATTTAGTGTCTAATTATCCGACCTCGAAAACCATCTGTTAGCTGCAAGGATCTCGGTGATATTTGTTTTACAAGCCATAGTACAATTGGGTCTCGAATTTCGTTGCCATGGCAACAAAGGTCAGTTGAAGATTGCTGAGATATGGTCATTTGAAGTTCTTTTAGAAAGGCTCATCCAGGAAGAAAGGTCAGTGGTCGGTCTGTAGTTGGTCGTCGGTGGATTGGCGGATCGTCAACATTACACTGATGTCACATCTCTCTTCGCTACGTTAGGAACGTAGCGCGCGCGGAGTAAAACGTAAGCGGGGCAGAAAGTTGCAATTTTCTGACAAACACTACGAAGTTCCGACAGAATTCCTACACGCAGCTATACAAATTTCCGACACGAGAGATTATTTGTGCTCAGAATTTTAATTTTGCTTCTAAATTTTCCAAAAATGTGTTTTTGGCACAAATTTTGCATTTTGGGCGAAAATTTTTTCCGACCAGAAAATTTTTTTTGACAATTTTCCAACAGCCCAAAATTTAGGGGACTGCCTTTCCCCCTGTCACGACGTCACTGGTGGCTTGCTGTGACTGGCAGGCGGTTGTCGAACTCAGCGGAACCAGTGCAGCGTCACATCCAGACAATGCTCGGACGCGCCCGGCTCCGTGTTCTGTCACTGCTATGAAGGCTACGCCGGCACCGACTGCAGCCAAGGTATGCCTACGTTTTACACTCGTTTATTAGCTAGCCTATTCGGTTAGTTACATTCAATGTATTTTTTTTTCTTTTATTATTTATTTTTTAT
>Ga0209671_1001482_pt1 | contig 19722 bp, 16 predicted proteins | sample WorMetHERISLAND2_2_FD_187401 | JGI IMG/M metagenome (GOLD analysis project Ga0209671, IMG submission 187401) | Marine gutless worms symbiont microbial communities from Max Planck institute for Marine Microbiology, Germany - Olavius geniculatus... | ecosystem: Host-associated > Annelida >...
GCCAATCATTGTACAGCGCGCAATTAAATAATAATGCGTCTTGAAAAAGTACCAAAATTTAAGGCCTTCTACGAAATACTTTTTAAAGTTATGAGGTCGAAACTCAGACTGTTGAAATTACGTTCTATGCTAAAATTTCACACGCAGGTTGTCGGGATCTATCTCTAGTAATTTCGGCGCAATTCGCTCTTGACACGTGCGGCGCAGCCAAAAATTGCAAAGAAACCCCAAACCCACTATTTTGAAAGTTCAAGGTCATTCAAGATCATAGATGTTGACATCGCTAAAAAGCTCGTCACTAGTGCTTGTTATAATAACCAGCATATTTGAGACTGTTGTAACTCTCTATGTGTATCTGTCATGCGTATGCATTAGTGTTTTTTTCTTTTTTTTTTGTTTGTGATGCTATCGAATTTTTCGATGAATAAAGTTGATTATATTCTGTCTTACACATAATTATGCGGCCGTATTTAAGCTGTATTACAGATCTTGCCTGTCCGTTCGTCCGTTTGTCTGTCCGATTTCTACCGGTTTTAAATGCGTAAAAGTGAATGTTCCACGGTTTCAAATGTGTTAATTTCCAGCTCAAAAAGTAAAAGGTTAGGGGACGTCAGCATAATAAATGTCGGCTTTGAGACGACATTATGTTTCTCGTTTACATACGCCGTATCACCTTAACTCTCATCGTTTGCGCGGCAAAGCAGCAAGACTCGACGTCTTTGTGCATTTGCAGAAGTTGATCCGCGATTGTCCAAGCATAGTTCTGTACAACGACAGCATTAAGTGTCGCATACAGCATAAGATAAATAATTCAAGTATGAGTACATCATCATCTTAGTCTATATAGACTGGCACTACATATGGTCGATACAGTGTCACCAAGCCTACGTCGAATCGTGGTTATCGGCTTAGTAGCCAAAGTGACAGAAAAGGGCTTAAAACTTAAGTTGGAACACGCGGACCACTGATCAACATACAGGGTGCTGCAAAAAGTATCCCCTAAAGCTGTTTGCTATTTCCTGTTGAAATGAAGTAAACTTTGTAAACAAAGTCTGCACAGTTTTTTTTTCTATTAATTTTTGATTGAAATTTTCTCGCCCAAAACTGAAAGCGGTCGCTAAACGCAAACAGGCACTGCAGCGTGCTATCAACAAAGCTGTTGAAAACTTCACTGAAAGACTAAATGCATGTGTGGAATCTGGAATCCGAGTTCACACGCTGTTGTTCGAATGATGATGTGTTTTTCTGTAGCCCGAAGTTGGTGCCCCTTTCGTTCTGCGCACATTCTGCTGCACTTCTAACACGTATCGGCCTGCATTCAAAAGTTCAAAACGCACTCTGCCTAACTGGAACCAGCTAGTGCCAGCATATGTCGTCTGTCCGTCCGTCTGGTGTGACGTTGACCTCCCCCTACGCATTGCTCCCGCTGCATTAATCACGCGGAGAGGACAGAAATGGGTACTTGTCCGTTAATTCACCCGCACCCGAATTATTCTTGTTAATGCTAACGCTAGCTCTAACCATAAACCTGACCCTAACCCTAACCCTACATAAGCCTAACCCTAGCAGTTAATCGGGTGCGGGTGAATTAACGGACAAGTACCCAGAAATGCCTCCTATTCTCCAGCTCTGCGCTACGGCCCCTTTAATTGTAAAAACCGTACAAATACGCCTAATTCCTGTAAACAATGTAAGACATACACTGGACTGTAGTTCCGTTAGCCAGAGAGACGCCTGGTGTTTTCCGTCTGCGTCGGGCTGATGGTAAAGTGCATCAAGAGCTTGCAACACGCTGTCGACCGACGGCCCAGCCGCCATGACGTCCAGTCAATGAACGAAGGAGACTATTCGGCCTACCGCAGTCTATCTCCATGGCGATTTGACGTCATGCGACTCAGCAAAATTACGTAGAGTTAATGAACGAAAGTTGGCCATTTAGGTCGCGTTTTTATTAGTCGGTGATATCATTGAATGTCACGTTTTCCTTGACAGAACATTTCACTCGCGCTAAGCTATTGCAGCAGCGGGTAACGCAAGCATATTATAATTTATCGTTGGTCTGTCCGTCCGTCAGGTGTAATGCTGCTGTATTGTGATCATAGTTGGCCTATGCTACACAAAATTTTATTCCACGAATAGCTAGCTAGCTAAGTATCTCAGCTCTTCCAATGCACGACTTCGACGAGTTCAGAAATAATACGAGCCTATGATGAGCGTTTTGCATTTTAAAAAATGGCACATGGACCAAAAAATTACCACCACCAGTTACAATTTTTACCTGCTGTTAGCCTGTCTGCGTGCCAGCTTCTGACATGTAGTTAGTGATTCATCGATTTAATAATGTTATACAGAGCGTTTTTACTGCACGAATAATGTTGGCGATATCAGGCATCGCGTAAGCCTACACCAGGTTGTTACCGTTGTTATCTGAGATAAACTCGTTTAGGCCTATCAGGAAAACCGCGCCTAACTGAAAATGCCCTATTGTCTTTTTCATGCTAGCTGTGAAATGAGAAGATGATAAGCAGCACCGATAGACACACTGATTCAATTTCCATAGCTGATGATGACTTGGCTAACGAACTTCACATAGTCTCAATTCAAGTCCTGCAATTCAGTTAAAAGCAAGTTTTTTTTGCAAAATTTGAAAAATGTAAATGTCGAAGTATCATGTTACATTTGCTTCATGGTAACATGTGCTGTCCGTTGCCGATAAAGCCTTTCAAAACAAGCAAAAATGAAGAGGGCGTTTGGGACATAGTCCCTCACCCGACCTCATCCCTAGTGGGAAGAGAACACTCCGCCCTATGCCCTTTTGTGACTTGCGGCCACTCGCTCTCGGCCCCCTAGCTTTGAAAACCTGGTGCTGCCCCTGAAAATAAAGTTGGAAAAAATCACCTAGAGATGACCTATACTGTGTCAATGATGTAAAAGTGTTAAAATTAATGTAAAATGTTTTGTTCGAGTTACTGTTAAGATCAAGTGGCAAAGCTGAATGTAAATCTCGCATGTAATACTCACTGGTCAGTATAACAAATACGTGGAAAAATAATAAACACCAACAAAATAAAATAATGAAAAACGTCCATCTGCAACCTGCATGAACAGCCTATATGTACCATGTAAAACTACAACAGCTGATTCTATGAATTTCGATATTCTACAAATCGTCAACGAAGCATGCAACTGCCATTAACAATAACAACTTTGCATAGACTAACAACAGTCTCAACAATGAAACTTTTAACTAATGAGGAATGTTTTTCTCGGCCAGCCATCAGCGGTGTCTATCCCCTTCAGATCTTGCAGCAAATTTGCTATTCGCTTCCACCCCCTTCTTTTCATATCTCCGTCCCTCTCCTCCCCATTTTCCTGCTTCCTTGTACAGCACTTTCCCCTAAATCCAGTAAAAAAGTCTGACCACAGTGAAAGCTCTTTCAGTGGGGTTCATCAATTTTGGGACATTCCGAGGCAAAAAAGCACCAGAAAGCAAACCAAAGAGAAATTTGATAGGCCTATAATAGGGTTTAAAGCTCCCGTAACGTTACCGGTAACTTACGGTAAATTACGGTAAGGTAAAATTGCAAAATTACTGGTAAATTCAGACTTTTGAAAAAATTGCACATCAAAGATTTAAATTAGACATTTAATTTTACACACATTAAGTGCCATAATAGTCCAATCAATTTGATTTTGAAACTAAAGCGCCAAAGTCGTCTACTTACATATGTTAACAGCTATTCTGAGACTTTTTCAGCGGGATGCACTTCTGTTAAAGGTAAAACATGGGAAATTTACCGGAAATCTAGTGGTAAATTACCGGTAAATTACCGGTAATTTACGGTAACGGTAGCATTCCCAATCTTACCGGTAATTTTCGAACACTAGCCTATAATATAAATTATACCAACTATCACCAAGTGAATGGCTAAAAAAAACATCACTACAGCTGTGGAAAGCAGCATCGTAAACTGAAGAGGTTAGGGGCCAGAAACTTGCGATTTTCTGACACACAGCTGCAAATTTCTGACGAAGAAAATACGGCCGCTCAATAAAAAAACTTGCCCAAAATTCCCACAGGCTAAAATTTACGGCGGGGGCGGGGCAACTGTCCCTCCTCAACGCCACAACGCTATTGGCTATAAGGATAACAATTACAATGACCGTATGACGGGGCATTAACTTGCTCCAAGGTATATACGGAGTAGACGCCGCTGCTAGCCATTGCCTGTAGTCCGCTAGAGGCCTACAGGTGACGTGTGTTCCTCGACTGGCCAGCTATCGACCAGGTACGGACTGTCAAGAACTGAGTATCCAGTTGCCACACCACCTTCGTCTGTACCGAGCTGCTTCGTACGTAGCAAATAGCCCTGCTGCTTGTTTGATATGATCTCATCTCCCTGTCTGTACAACCAAACACACAGACACTCAGCGTCTTCGGAGTCGAGGGGGGTGGGGGTAGCACCGACCTCAAGCAGAAAACAGGTACAAGACATCAGTGCTAAGTTTCAATGTGAGGTAGCTGGAAATGGCAAAGTCAAGAAATCTGAATTTTACCGCCCCCCCCAAAAAAAATAGGGTGGGGGTAGGGATAAGGTGTTACCCAAACTGCAGAGGAGGAATCGACAACAGAATATCGTGTGAAAAATTCATGAAGATCGGTCCAGTCAAACTTTAGTTGCATGCCGGCGAAGTTCTAAGACTGTGCAAATGCTAGGCAAATTAGACTTTTCGCCATTTTGAACCGCACGCCAAATCTGAGACAAACAGCACTAATTAAGCACTAATTTGAGTCATGTAAAGAATTTCTTTAAGAACATTTTGCTGAAAACTGCATGACTCTGTGACGTACAGTTGCAAAATTATGGTTCCATAAACTTTGTGCCGTTTTTTTGGACCACCCTGTAGTTACTGCAAAATAAAATTTTTGTCAACAGCTATCACGCAGCCATCACATAGGAAGTAATGCAATTTTTGTTTGTCTCTGTCTATATGTTCAAAGCTTAAATCAACATATAATATATGCAAGATGAAATGTCTAATTAAAAACAACATAAATTGCGCAAGTGACTTTCACCATGGCCATGGACATTTAAGTGAAATGGGACCGCTCCATTTTAATAAAAAAGAAAGATAACGTACGCAACGATTGAGCCGTAGATGCCAAGTTCGCTGACCATCTCTCTGAGTTCCACTGGATGGTTGGCTGCCACAGGATAGTTGCGAAAGACGATTGGGTGAACGCGCCTCATCAGCACGTACGATGACCTTTCACTGGAGCCCTTGAGCTTCAACAACTCATCACGAACTGCCTCACCGAACGTGTTGTTACCTGACAGACGAAAGACAGTGAGTGAGTGAGTGAGTAGGGTTTAACGTCCCACCCGACACAGTATAGGTCATTTCGAGGACGGCCTTTTCAGGCGGAATGCACTCAAACACAATAACAGAACAGTAAGTTTAACCTTTACAGAAACATGAAACAAAATACAAAAAAACAAGCTAAACCTAAAATTGTAAGAACTCCATTATACACGTGCATGTGTAATTAACATAACAGTAGTTCTAATAATCTTCCCTGTTATCCTCCAGACAGACATCAATGTGAAAATGCTGTCTATTGGAGGACTGGGGATCAGACGACAGACAGACAGACAGACCACGTGTAGCAATAGGTACACACATAGTAACACAGTGTTGTTACATGCCACACGTCACAGACATTTGTGGCTGGCAGAAACTTTTCCGCCTCTTCTAATGTATATCCAAATGATTTAGTGGCATCATGTCAAAGACACACAGTATGTAAAGTCCTTCCACAGCCATAAAGTGCCACTCTGATGTCCACTTCCACTGCCCTGAGCCAGACACCAGTTGACATTGCAATGATTACAAACTATGAACACAGAGCTAGCGCATAAGATGGTGTGCCTGTTTACACCCAAGCTTTCATTAGTACTCTTTGTAGCCACCTACGGACGGATGGCCAAACTATTTGACCTTAACAGCTGTTTATACACGGTGTATCATAAAAAGGCACCCTTTTTGTTTCTTTTATAACTCAGTCGAATGGTGATCAATTTGCACGAAATTTTTACCAGATGTAGCTGAAGAAATACTAATTCAAAATATTTCAACAATATGTGACCGTTGGTTAAATATTCTTTGCTAGTAGTGATGTAAAGCTGACGTCATAATGTGTCGTGAGTACAAACTGGCTTTCCGCAGCTGGTTCTGTCGGTTGTTACCCTGCTTTGATGGTAAACTTTATCTTGTTAACTGATGAAAAATGTCTATTGCATCAGCACTAAGCAACATTTGGGCATAAAATCAGGCGTCTTGCAATCAAAAACTCAACCATTTCGCAAGCGGTGCATGCTAGTGCACTGTCTTGCTGGAAGGTGTAGAAGTTAAGCTATAGGCACAAGTGTGTGAAAGTGATCGTTTTGGATATTCTTTGTGGCCACATTGGAAAAACTTCAACAGTTTCTCATCAACGAACCAGATAAAGTTCGCCATCAATGCAGAGCAGCTATTCAGCAAGTCTGTCAGCACCGGTTGCGACAAGCCAGTTGGTACTTGCGGCAAACTATGACGTCAGCATTATGTCACAACTAATAAAGAATTTTAACTAAAAGCCACATCTTGTCCAAATATTTTGAATTAGTATTTTTTCAGTTACATCTGGTAAAAATTTCGTGTAAATTGATCGTCATGTGACTAAATTATGAAAGAAAGAAAAAGAGTGCCTTTTTGTGAAACATCATGTACAGTGTGATGGTTTGCCGGTCTACGGTCATGCACTGAAGAACTAACTGAGCTCAATGAAGAGTAACTTTGTTGATCAGCAATCATGACGAATGCATTACCACAAGACCACGCTGCCAACCCACAGAATACGAACGAGACGTAAAACGTCACAACCGCTTTCCTTCCATACACCAGTTTACACTACATGACCACCAAATTAGTGCATCACATGATGTGCCTGTTTACGGCGCAGCTTTCACCGATACTCATCGCAGCTACCCATGGAGAGATGGCTAATGACAGATCATACCCAATCCACAGTGTCACAACAACTTACCACCTCCTTGCCTCAGCCAGACAACAGTTTATACTGCGAGACCACACAAGATGCACAACGTGACCATAACTTACCGCCTCCTTCCCGTTGTGGCTTCAGCACAAACAGTGCTGGATTTTTCAGCGCCATTTCCACATTCGCATCCCCTTCTTCATCCTGACACAGCCACAATCATCATTCACGAGTATCATATCACACCTCACATGGTAGTGTGAGTGTTGTAAGAATGACCATCAAAGTCCATGGGAAAAAAGCAAACTTTGACCCTCAGCTAACCCAAAACCCCTGAACCGATCGTCACCAAATTTGAATGGAGTGATTACGTCATGGACGCCTACCACCAAAAAATTGGGCTTAATCCGCCCAGGGGTTTTTGCTCCCCATATAGGTGAAATATACACCCCTCCTCTTTGAAATGTACTACACTTTTTTGTCCTTAGACCGATTTTTACACTTAATATGTCATATGACGCGGTTCTGCGCAAGAAAGTGCCTTTTTAATGTTACAGAATAAAAATTTAATTTTTGACATATTTATTCGAAAAATTCGAAAAAAATTACAATGGCACCTATGGGAAAAATTTGAAAATTCTTTAAACTGTCATAACTTCCGTTGTGTGCAAGATAGAGTCGTAGTTTTTGGTTGTAGGATATGGTTTTCAAAATCGGAATAATTAACGGTGACATTTATATTTTGCCCCGGTTGACCCCCATTGCCATAGCAACGAAATTTGGGACAAAATTGGCTATAACTTAGCTTGTGTGAGAGATATCTGCAAGATTTTTGCGTCTATAGAGTGGTTTTCATGGATGGGCCATTGAATGCTGCCAATCGCATTTTCCCCGACCGACCCCTGTTGCCATGGCAACGAGATTTGGGACAAAATTGGCTATAGCTCAACTTGTGTAAAAGATATCTGCAAAATTTTTCACCTACAGAGGTTTTTCGGGGATGGGCCATTGAATGCTGCCAATCGCTTTTTTCTTCGACCGACTCCCGTTGCCATGGCAACAAAATTTGGTACAAAATTGGCTATAAGTCGGCTTGTGTGAGAAATATCTGCGATATTTTTGCGTCTACGGGGCAGTTTTCAGGGCTGGGCCACTGAATGCTGCCAATCGCATTTTCCCCCGACCAACCACCGTTGCCACGGCAACGAAATTTGGGTCAATATTGGCTATAACTCGGCTTGTTAACATAATAGTAGTTCTAATAATCTTCCCTGTTATCCTCCAAACAGACATCAATGCATACGGCGTCCTTACAAGCTGACTTTAGTTGGTAATCACTAACATAGTCTAAAGCTTTCTTCATTTGATGTTATTTGTCGTATTACCGATTTGGCTGACAGCCCAAAATGTGCACCGTAAAACAACAAATATAAGCGTATAACATAAAATAACTGATGTAGAAGTTCTCAAGACCAATGTGGTCTCGAGAGCAAATTTGTCGCCACCAATCATGTTGTTGCCACTTGTTGTCAACAAACTGTCGCCAGCCAAATGTGTAAAGCCAGTTGTGTCTAGCCAGTTGTCGCTAGCACCCTGCCGCCTGCCCACCTGTCGGGACACCATATGCATAGCCCCATCTAAGGTTACCCAAATGATTTTTGCTGTTTTAGAGGATTAATATCATCACATTGTCCTTACACACAGTTTTAAACTGGTAAGTTTTTTTTACATATATAAGCATAATGCAAATGATCATCAACTCACTGGATTCCGTTATCTTTGCCCATCATAATTTGTCCTGCCATCAGTTCTGGAGTTGCAGCAGTTTAGGCTGGTCCTTATACTGCTACCTATATGTCAGACACTATTCCTGTCATGAAACCAATGTTAGTTGAGGAACTAACAGAAATTTCTGAGTAATAATAAAAAAATTAATATTAAAAACATACAAAGTCCAAATCTGACAATATTTCTGTCATGGGGAAATAACACAGCAGTGCTGTTAAAATATGCAATGGCAAAAATTCTAATCAAATACAGCAAAGAAATGTGCAAGACAAGACAAAAACCATTACCAAGTCAAGACTGAACTGACTGGCGAATGTCATCCGGATTCTTTTGATTGCAGCTTTGTCGCCCATGAACAGTTCTAGAACGCCAGGCTGTGCCAACACCTGCTGAACTTTCTTGGTGCCGGCAAGATGGTAGGCGATGCTTGGACAGACAATGGCCTGCGACTGCTCTATCATGAGTCGTGTCTGCCAGTCTGCCTCACTCGTGAAATCTGACGGCTTGTAACAGCTTCGCTGATACACGATCGCCACCTCCATATCATCACTAAACATGCACCATTAAAACATGACAAAATCATTGCTCAATTACACACCGATAAGTATTAATAATAAAATTTTCATATACTGCATCACTCAAAATATGCCTCATAAATGTGCAGAGTAACTAGGGTAATATTTTCAATTTCTCCAAAAACAAACAGTTGAGTGCTAAACACTGGAACAAAAAAATTTTAACTGCACCATCAAACATTAACATAAAATTGATTTCTATGGAGTAACTGCATTCTACTAATCAGAATTTGCCACCAGTCTACTACTACTACTACTACTATTACTGCTACTGACACAATGAGTTCTTTGTTGGGTGTGAGGAAACCTCCGCTGCGGATCTGCTGCAATGTCCGACGTATCACCTTGACCTCACCATGGTTCTCATAAATGTGATACTCCAGACTGCGCTGATCATAGATGTTACGCTCCACAGCACTCACCAAGAACAGCACTACCGCCCTACACCAGACACAAGCTTACACTGCGAGACTACTGAATGTGATGGTCATAGACGTTACACTCCACAGCATGTACCAAAAACAGCACCAAAGCACCAGTAACAACAGAAAAAAATTTAAAGCCTTTCTCAAGCACCAGGGCCATAGGTTACCACTGATCTCCGTTTCCTAACCCCTCGGCTGAATAACGGTTTACACATGAGACAATGAGACAATGCCCTGTAAAAAAAGCACCAATTTACAATCTGTTGAGCATGTTCTTCACTCTCTCTGCTGGTACTCACTGCACCCCTACAAGCACCGAGAAATGGCGAAGCGAAGCTGACCTGGTTGCGGATGAAACAACACAATAATGAAAACAAACAAACAAACTCACAAACATATTCCACAGTGCAAGTCAAAAAAACACACTGGATTCTCTCTCTCTCTCATTCCCGATCGGAGGGAGAGAGGGAAGGGGAGAGGTCACTGCCCCAATCTGTTCCAGATGGCTCCAGAGACGTCGCAGATCAGTTGCAGAGCTATCTCCTGGCCACATGTCCCTCGTGGCCTCATCATTGACCGGACATTAGAGCACCAGATGTTCGTTCCACTGTTTCTTCAGTGCCTTGACAGTGTGGGCAGCTGGCCGAGTCCTGGCACCCAATCGGTGCAGGTAAGCTGCTGCCAGCAGAGAACAGCCAGTGCGTACATGTGCTACCGTGATGCACTGGTCCCTGGGCCAATCCCGTTGCCAACGCTGGTAACAGTGTTGTCTGCCTGTAAATACTCTATGGACCCTGGCATGTGGATTGCTGAGGTAACTATCCTCAGAGATGCTCTGTTGATGCTATTTAAGAGCTTCGGTGGCCGAAAAAGAGTCCACTCGCTGGATTCTTGTCCGCATCATCCCTAGATATTAGTCAATCTCTGATGTTCTTCTGCTGGTACACTAAGTAATAAACTTGAAAAAAGTCATCACTAGAAATCCAGTGTCTCAAACTCTACCTTCAAAAATATCAAAGAACCAGCTACGTTGCTAAAACATTAATGATTTGTAGCTATTTCACAAGACAGTGTAACAACAAATTTTTAAGTGTGGAAAAAAAGTCACCACTAGAAATCCAATGTCTGAAACTCTACCTTCAAAAATATCAAAGAACCAGCTACGTTGCTAAAACATTAATGATTTGCAGCTATTTCACAAGACAGTGTAACAACAAATTTAAAGTGTGGCGGAACCTTTACCAAGCAATTTATTGCAAATATACAATTTGCTGAGCATGCTTGTAAAAGCATTATGAAAATAGATCAAAACTGCAAATGTACATGGCTGGAAAATGTATAACGTTTATTTTTAGACCTACAGAAAAACCAGTACCAGCCATTTGTCTTCTTCTCTCTTTTTTTCTCTGTTCCATCGGTAAAAAATGATTACTGGTCTGCTAATAAATGTCTCCAACTGACTCTGTCATACACCATGGCCATCGCTTTGTCAAACTGCATGGCCACATCACAATATAAATACACTGTAGCCTATGGTTTATTTTTTTGCTAAACCACTAAAACTGCTAGCTTGTTGGCAGCAGCAGCATGGAACCTTAGCAGTATGGGATCGGTAGCTGAACGTTGGTTGCGATCTGAAACCTTAACAGAGGTAAATGGCGATGGTTCTCGTAACTACAGGGTGGGCCAAAAAACGTGTCACTTTACTTTTGTCCACATCTTTGCCAATTATTGACCGATTTTTAAATTCTTTCACTGGCACACTCTGCAGACAATTTGCAATAATGTGATTACTATAGACCCCACAACACTGTAAATGTGTCTCTACAATACCTTGTGAAATATCAATGAAATATGCATGCATAATGATAACAGCAAACAAACAATGTGGTAAAATTGAAAAAAAAACACTTGAGACCAACACTGCAGTGAATGGTCTGTATGACACTAAACTGTGTGGGTCTAACACAGTCTAGTGTCATATGAATCACTCATTGCAACGTTGGTCTAAAGCATTTTTTCATTTACCTAAATTTCCGTTATTATCATTAGTTTTTGTTCACATTTATATTTCACAAGGTAGTGTAGAAACGCATTTACTGTGTGGTGGGATATATAATAATCACATTATTAAAAATTATCTGCAGAGTGTGCCAGTAAAAGAATTTTGAAAATCGGTCAATAACTGGCAAAGATATGGACAAAAATAAAGTGGCACATTTTTTATGGCCCACGGTGTATAAAGCATGACTATGCAACTGCAAAAATGCCAGTTTAACCAAAGATATAAGCAGCAGCAGCAGCAGCAGCAGTAGTAGTAACAAGCGTGTTTAAAATAGCAGTAGTAAGTGTGCTGTAATACATATCAACGGTCAACGGACTAACTCTGCCTTTCCATATAGATTCCATGCGTCGACCATAGCATCGGCCAGTCCAGTCGCTGCACCATTCTCAGGCACCTTGCATTAAGCAAACCAACAGCATTTAACCAGTACGATACTGGCTAGTTCAAAAAAAAACTATGTCCTAAATATGCACGACATATTATACTACTGCTACTTTCTCCAAAACCAAAAGTCAGTGCTAGATTGTTGAACAAACGTTGTACTGCACAGTCAAGCGCTTGAGTAAAACTGATGTCCATTCCTCTTAAATTTTACTTAACTCTTAGAAATCGCAGTTTGTACATTTGGGATTTCACACGTTATGACACTCAAAAAAGGAAGAACATGATGCACATTTCCTTCCTACCTTTCCTTCCTCATCCTGTAACTTTTTATCCCCTTTCAAGTCCTAGCAAATTTCAGCCACAGAGTTTTACAGATTGCTAAAGTTCCTCAGAAATCTGGACAAAACCTGACCAACAAATTCATTTCAAGTTAACAAAAATACATTGTGCAGCATAAAATCTGCATAAATTTCTGTTCATAATAACCTGAAAACATCACGATTAGAAGCACAAAAGTGCCAGTCGACATATTTGAGCAGATCTATATACATAACAGTTGCACAAGTGGTGACTAAGTGTACATGTGGCAATTGACTCGGATACCACTTCAAGAACATTTCCTGTAGTTGCATCATGCTATGCCAATGCTCAAACATGTGCTTTTGGCCATTGTTGGAGCAAAACTTTTCATAGGCTCAATGGCAACTCACAGCATCAAAACATTTAAATATGTATATCAGTGCCAAATGTATTGCTGTACAAATTATGGTCCAACTATTTACAGCAGCATTGACCTAAAAGGAGACATTACACACTTGTCTGTATGCCAAAAATTGGCCGTTTTTTCTAAATTTCTTTCACTGGCACTCCAATTTGCAATAGTTGCTGTAAGAAAATCCACATCTGAACTGTTACACTATCTTTAAAAAAGTATAAAATCAGAAAACTAGCCAAGTTTCTAAACTTTAATGATTGCTTCTAAAGACTAGTTTGGAAGTAGTGTAGCAACACTTCTGATGTGTGGTGGAACGTTTTTGGCGATCACTTTACAGCGAGTGAAACAGTGCGACTTACTTTGTATATCTGCTTTGCGTGGCCCACGACAACATCATGTCGATCAAGGAAAAACCTTCACTCGGTCATTCACAAACAAGACAACAGTCAGTCACTTCAAACAACCATACACTACCACACTGTATCTCAAAAAACTGAACCATTGTTACATTTTCAAATAAATCTAACAATCCTCGCTAAATATCAACAAAATTTGTACAAAAGTCATATAGTTAGCTATTTGTATCAACATTTGTTGATGCTGAACCAGAATTATTGCAGTTATTGAAAAGTGCAACAAAAGCCAGTGAAGGGCTCTAAAATCAGACAAAAGCACATAAGCATACAAAATGTATCAGCAAACTCACACAGAGCACACCAACTAATTATCTCCGCCAAGGTGAATGTAGTGAACGTTAGAGGAGATTATGAGATTGGTCGTTCTGTGTGTGTTTCTGTGTGTGTATATGATGACTCATCATCATCTCCACATGTCATACACAACCGGCAGGAACGGTGGCGCCCTCCTGTGAATACTTCTACATTTCACAGTAGTAATGTTTAAATCACTGCACTTGGCGGAGATATGCACTCTCACGAGCGCCTTCTAGTCATTCATTCATGCACTCACAGATGAATTGACTGAATCACTGAATCAAGAAAACAATGGATCAATTACTAAGCCACCTTTCATTGCCATTTTCATACACTCAACATACCAGGTGGTCCACAAATAAGTACTGATATGCCTCTAACTTTCTTACACTCATAGCCTCATCAAATACTAATTTCTACAGTTCTTTCACTAGCCACATCAGTTATAAACCTGAAGAACACTACTTCTCAAAGATCCCATAAGCATAACATTCTGAAAGCAATGTAAAATACAGTCAGCTTTAGTATGTTGAAAGTTTCCTCGTAACTTGCTAATCAGCTGATCATATTTCACAAGGTAGTGTAGCAACGCATTTGGGGTGTGACAGAATCACTAACGACTGCTTAACTGCAAAATTACAGTAAATATATCAGTAAAAAAATTTTTTTAAATACGTCAATGTTTGTTACAGTTATGAGAAATACTTAAGAGACTTAGTTTCTGTTGGTCCGCTATGTGCATGCTTATAATGCATAGAATATTGCTCGTTACAACTTCACTTATAAAATTATAAATCCTGTGAATTAAATCCACAAGTTAGTCGTTCAAATTGAGAATAGTAGTGGGGACGTGTAATCATGACAGTAGTACCGATGATAAGACGTCAAGTTCTGGCTGAGGCCAGCAAAGCTTGCAGCCATTGTATTGAACTCTATCTGATGCAGACACAGCTTAGGCTGACCAGCAGCAGATGGCTGTGAGTTGGCGCTGCTAGAAACATTAACCGTCTCATCCGACATCACAGCATCATCTCCATCTTCCTCCGGACCGACCATGTAATCAGAACGACTCAGGGCTAAAGTGGCCGGCTGCAACAATGCAAAACGTAATTACCAGCTGGTTATGCAGCAACAGCTGACAGAATGGTGTGGCAACCAAAACACCAGAGATGAGGTCATTGTCCTCGATCTCAAGAACAGTCCAATGACAAAAAAATTGTGGTATTGGCCTAGAAAAGGTCTGGCCTTGGGCTTGGCCTCGAAGATCACCAACCTTGGCCTCCGGTTGAATTTTCCTGTTTCGACTGTTAGAACAAGTCTTGAAGTAATCAGTCTGAAACAGTAAAACCACGTTCGTCTGTTCATTTTTACGGTCATTACGTATGGTTTAAATAAAATTAAACTGGCTTTTGACCTGGAGTATAAAACCATCATACCTACTTCAGTTACTTATTTGGCCTTGAAAATGCTGATCTCAAACCTATCCCTGCAAAACAGTGGTATAAATTCAGTCAAAACATTACATCTGCTGCAACAAATATTAAACACAATGTCAATGACAGTAAATCAATATTCTTATCTCTAATTCGACATATAATAAGTGAGTGAGTGAGTGAGTAGGCTTTAACATACTGCCCAACACAGTATATGTCATTTTGAAAATGGCCTTTCCGGGCAGGGGCGTGGTGATGGCCCTAACGCTGGTACGAGCAAAGCAAGTGAAGCAACCCGAGCCTATAACGGAGGTCCTATAACGGTAGTCCAGAACAGAGTCTGAAGCAGGAACGTCTACCACCCCCATCACCATGTCACACCATAGGCAGACTCAGACCTCTCGTTTTTCAGATAGGTCGAGCGTCGAAAGTGAGACAGTCTTGGAGAGAAGGCAGTGCCCCCTCGCCAGAGATTTTTTTTACATTTCAATGTCAAAATGGCATATTTTTATGGACTCTTTGGTGCTAAGTTTTGTTTTTCTTTATGACAAAATACGTCACCTATATGTTATTGCTAATTGCTTTTACATAAGTGTAGCCTGAAATCGGATTCAGTGAAAAGAACTTGGGCCCCAAAGGTCCAAGTCCAAAATCGAGGCTGAAAACTGCTAGCAGAACTGGGCTTCTTGATGGGAGGGGTCGGTCCAGGGCGGAGCCCTGGCAGCAATTGCTGTTCGGGCATGAAAAACCCTGAAAATGACTGCATACAGTATCAATTTCGTTAGTTTTACTGCACAAATTTATAATGCATTGCATTGGCAAAAAAATGCAAAAAGCAGATTTTGGAATGTTGAGGGGCATGCCCCGCTTTCCCCCTTTCCTCCTAAATGCATCTATGAGTCGCATCAACTCTCTCCCCTTTCACTTCCATCCCCCATTTTTTGTCTTCCCTTTCCTTTCTTTCATATCCGCCTCATCTTCGTCACTCCTTTTCGCCAAAATCTAACATGGGGGCCTAGAGAGCACTCTTAGCTCTGCAGCGGGATCTGAAGCACAACCCCAGCCGAAAGCACATTTTAATCATTTTGGGCTCGCAAAACACGTCCCATTGCAACATTTTTAGTCGTGCAAATGACGATGTTTTGTTGATTTGTCAATGAAAAAATTCCTCAGCTTAGATTCCCCAACTTTCTCCAGAAAGCACTCTGCTTTCACCAGTCAATGAGTGGACGCTACTGGCTAGGAAGCGAAGAAGTCAGGGGCAAAGCCCTTCCAAACTCTGAAAGCTATTTAGTCTTCACGTGATCACATAACAGACATTAAATTTTCCCCTTCCCTCTGATATAATGGCGAGGAGCAAATTAATCATCAACTTGAACACATGCGACCGAGATACTTAAATAATCTTACTTACTTACTTACTTACTTACTGGTTGATATTTTCATTTAGCTACTGCCCAGTGAGATCGAAGAAACCGGCTCAAGCTGAGCAAAAGCGGCCCAAGAGCAGACATTGGCGGCCCAAAGCACCACCCCTTTATAATTTAAAATTCGTTTTTGGCCGTATCTTTCAAATATATTTTCTCTGTTTTTGGGGGCCAAAGCGGCCCAGTGCGAGAGCTCGTACCATTGTACCACTCACCACGCCACTGCTTCCAGGCAAAATGCATGTACACATAATGACAAAACAAAAAGTTTAACCTTTACACAAAGTTTAAACTTTATGAGACACAAAACCTAAAAACAACCTAAACCTAAAATTGTAAGAACTGCCAATCCAAAGTGTGCATATGTAAATAACAATAATGGCAGTTCCAATTATCTTCCTTCATATGCTCCAGACAGTCATCAATGTCAGAATGCTGTCTATTGGAGGACAAGGGGTGAATTCCACATATAAGATTTTCATAAGACTTATGTCTTGAAGAGCATGACACATCACACTAGATGACTAGAATACTGAATAATAGTGACAGCAACAGATTGCAATCTGACACAATGGCCCATCTTCACATCTGCTTCAGTACACATGAATCCAACAGTGGAATTATGCAGCACACCACTTCGGCTGTTTATTTGAATAGAGCACTATATTAAAATTAGCTCAAGTATGAGACCTTAGCATTGCCTTCATCCAGCACAGTTTGGTAGATGACCCACAAGTGATGAGTAAAATCATCAACTTTGATTACACTAAACGGCACACCACAAAATACCATAGTGCCAGTCAATGTAAAACATATATTCTTAGAAGCAATAAGTTCCGAAACAGCAATACGCATAATTCATCAGAATACAAGAAAAAATATGCAATTAAACGAAATATTTGTCATATACGCTGATGACACTTTGCCTCACACTGTTTCTATATCATTTGGTACTGGGACTTTCCAACTGAAAATGCACTATGAAAGAAAATGGAGTAGACCTCAAATGCACTCATTCTTACTTCCTGCGCAAAAAAACGGCCAGGCAAAATTTCATCAAAACTCTCTAAAAATGCACCTATAGGAGAGACCAAAGATGACAAACACTAGCAATGCAATAGTGTGTCTCATGCTATGCTATAGGAAATGCAATCTATAATAGTACATTTATCAATATTATAGAAAGCCCATGCAAGAACAACAATATAGATACGATACAGCAATTACCACCTCTCAAGGCAATCTTCAAGGAATTCAGGATCATTTGCCACCCGGTGCATTAATAAGTTCAAGTCTGTTTGAACAAGGCATGCCTGCTGAAACAGCCATCGTGGAAAGGGGCTGGGAAACAACGTAAACGGAGCATGAATTACTGCATCGTGGGAAGAAGGATTCTTTGGACAACGAACGAGATTGCCTGTAAAAACATGACACCGAGGTACACAAAACAAATAAATGAAAAGCAAATTAGAATTATGCACACATTTTACAACACATCCCAAGTGCATGTTACCAGTCTAAACTTTAACAACAGCTGCAAATTTAAACATCATAATTATTCTGTACAAGCAACGTAAAATCTAACCAAACACTTAGTTAACAGAATATCTTACGATATGGTCACCAAAAAATTAAGCAAAAGTTCACAAAAACAACTTGTATTTTCTTTACCCAACACTTGAACAGGACCTGATGATACAGCAAATGACATATATCCAAAGAAAATCTCACTAAGTCCTTGATCAATGTAAAAAATATATAAACAACACAATTACTACTACATGTCTGATTATTTTTGGACAGTGGACACTATCTTTTTCAACCTCCTTACCTAATCCATAGACAAAGTCCTTGGCATCGTGCACAATTTCTTGCAGTTTTCGTTCATTAATTGGCAATGGAAAGTAGCAATCCATGTTTCTGTAACACAACACCACCAAATTATATCGTTTAAGAAGGTACACTGCAATGCACATGGTAATCCAAATTAACCACTTACTAATTTTTTTCTCATGAATACTGATTAATTTATCAAAATTCTGTTACTGCGACTTACTCAGCATTTGGCAGAATGCCTACTATGACTACATCAGGCCATAACTGACTACCAAGTTCTGAGAATGTGCTGTTACTGATGCCAATCCACAAAGATGAAACGATCTTCCTGATAAACTAAGGTCTATTACCAATGCGATAACTTCTTAAATAGTCAATAGCCTAATTCCTGGTTGCGCATTCGTCTAGCCATTTACTCCAAAAACAAAGGTGTGCTTTGTCACTTCACGACGACTAGATCTAAGTACAAAGGCAACACTCAACAATGACAACACGCAAAAATCCACGACGAAGCGCGACGACGATGCGAGACGTCGACGTAAGACGACGATGCAATGCGTGACAACGACGCGCAGAGACGATATATGAGGACGTCGCGGGACTACGACGCGGAACGATGACGTAACTAGGCCTTTGATGATGACGACGCACAACGACATATGATGACTCGTGACAATGCATGACGACGACGTACAGTGACATCACACAATGACGAACGACAATGGATGACGACAGCAATGACCACTAAGTGCAGCAGAAAGTTACTATTGTACCCTATTGTAAACCCAGATTTGCCAACTTACGGTACTTATTTTGCCAACTTACGATTATAACTCAAACAATATCCAAAGTACGGTAATTTCAATAACGTATCAGTCACAAAGCATGGTGCCCAAACAGCGGCGCCAAATTAATACACCGGTTACTGGTCCAGAAGCGTGGCTAAGTACGATGGGTAAGAGGCGGATGTCCTCCGCATCAACATCCGTCTTTTACCCGTTGCCACATCCGCAGATCCGCACATCCGCCTTTTACCATCGTCCTCAACTGAGTAATAAAAGCGCTGGCTCCCAGTACATTTCGGGTTTCTATAATTACTCAATCGGCCCCATCGGCCCATCGGCATAAACAGTGCATCGACCATTCATGTGTTTGCTGCTGCCGGCGCCGCTTCTCTATAGCCGATGGGAGAGGGGAGGCGAGTAAGCGTGTGAAGCGTGGTGAGGTGTTTAGCGGGTTTGATTAAAACTCCTACCGCGAGTCCCATTGACCGTTATTGCTCCATCGGCGTGTTGTAAATTTTCACATTTAAATGTACCAGT
>Ga0209671_1001485_pt1 | contig 19709 bp, 9 predicted proteins | sample WorMetHERISLAND2_2_FD_187401 | JGI IMG/M metagenome (GOLD analysis project Ga0209671, IMG submission 187401) | Marine gutless worms symbiont microbial communities from Max Planck institute for Marine Microbiology, Germany - Olavius geniculatus... | ecosystem: Host-associated > Annelida >...
TTTGGAATTCTTGAGGCCATATTGCCTATTCACTATACAACTTTTATGGGCCTACGATGACGATTAGTGGCCGTTTATAGGTGAAATTTTTATACAGCAGCGTTTTTGGCCGAAAATTTCAGTCCGTTTTTGGGCCAAATTTTTGACTTTGGGGGAATTTTTCGGGGGTTAGATATTAACTTCGAATTTCGGTTTCCAAAAAAATTTGACCCTTGCGTGAGACCCTTCATTATTGCATAGCAGTGGCTGCCGAAACGTTAACACAATAATAATCGGCTGTGCCCAGTGAGTGAAGTGACGTGACCAGAAAAATTTTCACGATGAAGCAAATATTATGGAATTGGCGACTGAAGACGATGAGAATACGAGATGATGACAGTCTCATTTGCCCCAGTTTGTAGTTAGTTGGAATGATCATTTAGTCGCCTCTTTATTACGATTAAACTTACAGACATGCAGGTCTGGAGAATCCTAGATTTTAGTGAACTTAGAAATCTCGCATCCGCACTATTTATGGGAAAAATGGTCTCTAAAACTAAAAGTCCTGAAGCCAATGCTGTGTTTTCTCTCTAGTAGCCATACTGGTCATCCTGTCTTTGGCTGAAGCTAGTTACGTGTACTATACTATGCTGCTTTTATGTCAAGTAAAGTTGGCCTACGGTTTGATTTATAATGTTGAAACAAACAGGTCGATAGAGGGTGCCTATCCGAGGAAACACCGCCGTTAGTGTGCGTATTCAGTTTGCGCTGAAGAACAGTCATCAGGAACAGAAGAAAACATGTTGACATTACTCGAAACACCTCGCACGTATCCACAGGACGCTCTGTCGCAGTTGTTCACCTGTCTGTCCCTATACGCAATGTCTTCAGTCGAGTCAACCAAGTTTTGATCTGCGCACGGAATAACGAAACTGAACTCTGTCTCTGAGTTGCATTCGACGTCATCGCAATCGTCTGATAAAGGGGGTAGAACCCGCTCCGTACGGCTTTCCAGTTCTGCGTTGTGCACGCGCAGCAAACGCGATAACTCTACCAAGCAAACACACAGTTCGTTGAATACGGTTAGCTGCCGTTATCAATATTGCTGATAACAACGATACTGAAACCATTTAGTTAATCTGTTTTACGCTTACAATCGTCAAAACTTTCACTTAAGGCACGTACATAGTGACGTAACTGAACTAATCTGAAACGGTTTAGTTTTTGACGAGCTGATCAATGGGCAAGCAGGTCGAGTCCACTGGTCATTGGTTGACGCGTACGTGAACGTAGTCACGTAGGCCACCGATGCCGTTAGACCGTGCCTACTGTAATGCACTACTGCTTGTCGATTGGTCAGTTCGTCGCAAACTAAACCATGTTTAGTTCAGTTCAGTTCAGTTACCTCGTTCTGTACGCGCCTTTATGCGCAAACTGGCTTAAGTGGTATAATCCGGAATAACTTGCTGCTAAAGCAGAAATCGACAGTATATTGCTGTTATTATTTTCATTACGACGCACCCAGTAGCCAGGCCACACAGGCACTGTTACAAATAGGCCAAGATTAATACACTCAAGCTGAGTGGTTCCATTCGTAAATAAGTTAAACCGATTGTCAGAACTCAGAAGTGGTGCAGTATATATTACTAACCAGGTTCGTCCGTGGGCAGAAATCCTCTGTCAATAAACTGCCAGTTTTTACTCTTCTGAACGAATCAAACACGCATCAGCCACATAATATCAACCAATATTAATTAGTCAATAATAATGAATCAATTAATTAAAAATCACAGAATCAATTAATTAATCGAGTAATCGACCAATCAATTTTATCTGGTGTCAAGTAGGCCTAACAATAAAACTACAAGGGCTATAGTCTTTATTAAGCTAATCTAATAATGCAACACACTACCATACATAAAATTCTTTAAAAACTAATGTCTATCATGATATTTTAAAGGTGGTAAAAAACAGAAAAAGTTCAAATTTTCAAATGGTGAAAATACGTAATTATTACCACGAATGCGTGCAGAAAATTTTACACAAGCAATGTTAAAATTAAAAACTATTAGATACAAAAAATTATTAAGACCTATCAGGCTGCGCTGAGCTACTGTCTCAGGAGCTCCTGCCTTTAGGCGCCACCGTCATCTCAAATTAATCAACGGCTAAATAACATTTACTAAATGTTTAACGATTATGAGAACAGACAAGTTAAAAGCTACATGTTACCCACGCCACCAGCCTGCGATTTACCACAATTTAGTAACAATTAAATGAATAAAAATAAAGAAATCAAACCGAAATAGTGTCTGATGTCAATAAGGTAGAGTAATTCGTTGTTGGCAGATAACTGCTGTACGATTGCTACAGACCGCACGACATCGTAACAAGACTTGATAGACATCAACAAGAACCCAAACGCTCTAAACCTCTGCCAAGAATTACTACACCGGCATTATACAGCCGTCCTAATAGCCGTATTACAGCTCTTGGCTGTTGGCCTGTCTGTGTGTTTGTCTGTCCCATACGGGCCCATAACTCAGAAAAGCGAAAGAGATAAACCAAAATTGGCGTGCAATTTTCAGCTAATAAAATCACAAGTCAATGTTAGGCTTAACGTTGCATGCGCAGCTTTAGGCAGACGGCCGCATAATATGTCCGCACTGGGCCGACATAATTTCTAGTTTTCAGTGAAATTGCAGCGCAGTGTGGCTATTTATTTTCCCTGCACAAAACAAGTAGCCTACTCTTATTTTTACTTATTTTCTTACCACTCACTTAATTATTAGCCAATAGACGACATCAATGTGATAAGCTTACGACTACAGATTTCGTTTTGCATGATAATCACTGTCGGCATCAGACTAGTTGTAACTTGTTATGAACACTACTTAATATCCGTTAAGTATAGAATACTTAGTACAGAAGAGTGGCGCTATCTGGTATTCGTGAAAAGTAGCAAAAACTTAACCTACTTGATTGCACTGTCTTGCAATGATGAGCAAAGTAAAAAAAATCTAGATCCCGATTATCACCGAAGTCTATTCAATTTCATCTTGCTCGAGGACTACACCTTCAGAAATTCACGAAAGTTCACTCATAAAGTTTTTGCCAGACAAAGCGACCAATAAACAAACGAAGCGAATGGTAAAATGGCTAGCTATAAATCCACGAATTTTGAGTAAATGCTTATGCCAAATTTATCTGCAAGCACAATTAAATGAATCACTCATAAAGACATAACATCAGGATCCGTATAATGCTCAAGATGTCAATCCGTCCAAAAATTGCCAATCACAATACTCACTTCGTCTTGGTCCGTATGCCTCGCGGGAGTTATTATTCCGACGTGCATCACATTACGCTGTAGAACTCTCACCCGTCTGCTCACAGCAAGCATGCGACACGGCATCATTGTCATCTACCAAATAAATACGAAAAATTCAAAAGACTACTAAACTAACAACAGCATTTTCAAAACTGCTCACAAATTATACACTTATGCAGTGTAAAAAGCCATCTTCTGTGATACATATTGCTACAGCAATATCTTTTACAAGCTGAACGGTGAGTAACAGAGTACGTAAGTAAGTGACGTAAAAAGTAGACGTATATAGTGTGTACGTACTGTCCAGCAAAAATGTGTAATGCATTGGTCACACTAGTATACTGGAGTGAAGACTCAACAGAATTGCATTGAGAAACTGTCAGAACCACGTGCTGGATCTCTGAGATCGTCCAGTACTAGCGACTAGCGAGTTCCAGACATGGAAGAAGCATTACCAGTTCAATGCAGTCCACAAGTATAATCGTTACAGCGCAGAAAAGTCTCACAGAACTAGACCCCTCAGCCGCCGACTCGCGCCGCCGCCGCTAGCCGGAATCGTCTGGCGTCGTCGCCAGCCGAAAAACAGACGGCGCGACGCCAAGCCAGACGAAATTATGAGGCGCCGCCGCCGCCGAAATTTTTACGTGGCGCCGCGACTTGCAGTGATTATATGCCTAGTCGTCAAGTTAATAATGATAACAGCAGTTATAACGGTGTGTTACAAGACATAGGATCATTATACTGCACTTAGTCACTGCATATACATTACTTGACGCTCTTCGCGTCTAGTGCGCCTGTTGAAAGTAGGCTATGTTTTCTACCGCAGGCCTCATTTTGAATGGTAAGTGTGTAAGCCTAGCGCCGAGTAAACTGAACTACTGCACTTTTGTCCACGACAAAGACGCGGCCATGATGCGTAATAATTGAGGCGGATACCTTTTTGCGCGACGGTTGTTACTATAATTATGGTTTCGAATAGATGCTCTGAAGCTACTTTTTGTTTATTTGAAGGCCTTACATTGATCTGTTTAATCTTAAAACTTTGCGTTAGTAGGCTACCATTGAGCGATCGGCCATGTACTGCAGTGGCTTGTAGCATTTTGGTTTCATCAGTGTAGACTATTAATGTTGTGCATCATTTAATGCTTTATCAGTCGAAACTCGCATGTTGTACCTTTTAGATCGTCGTCATGCTGTAGAATGTAAATTTTCAAAACTAGCTGTCTTGTGTGGACAATGAGGTTGTTTATGAAACTGCGTGATTGTGACCAGATAAAATCGCCTCAAGCCTACAAAGTCTGCAAAGGTAAATGCTATTTAGGTCTAGTTCTGTATAGGCTTGACCTAAGGTGCGTTTTGGATATTTTAGAAAAGCTGTAAGTTTACAGTAAAAGGCGAAATTTGTCGCAGTTGTGATTGCTCAAATGATCATCGTAATTCATAGGCCTACACGCTGTGTTGAAATTTGTTTTTGATAGACTAATATCATGTGTTGCAACACATCTCTACGTCAAGTAGGCTTAATACAGATTAGATAAAACTTATGATTACAGATGTAAAAAACTTTCTTTTACTTTTTTTAATTCTTGGCTCGTTATTGATGTTGTTAACGTTTTTTTCTAAAAACTTTTTTTATTTTCTAAAAACGTGCATTGAAAATCTCATCAAGAACTTTAAAAAGCGTGCACTTTTGAAACCACAGAAACGAATTAATATTATAATGATTGTAGTTTAATTAGTTAGTATTTGGTTGAATTAAAATTAAATAAAGTTTTCTTTAATGTCTACATTATAGTTCTAGATATAATGCACCTACAGCATTAGGCATTCAGCAGAAGATTGAACAAACTATGCCAACGTTTTTTATTCAACGTTTTAAACTTCTTTATTTTTGCCAGGTTTTTAACGTGTTTTTAATTTTTTTTAACGTTTTTTTACATTTAAGTCTATGCTTTTGATAGCATCTTGTCCAATCACTGGCGTGATAGGCACTACTTCAAGTACATGTCCGTTATTAACAAAACATCGTCAGAATACAAATAAAATGTTCAAACTTTTGCTATGCATTTACTAAAATGTGTAAAATAAAATTTACACAGCACAAAGTCAAATAGTCTGGCCGTTAACAAAAATAAACGTCAAAAAGTACTGTTGCATGTGAGCACTTTTCATTTGTAGTCGTGCTATCAAGCATCAATATCAAAAGTAGGCCTACTACAACACTTAGCGTTTATTTGTGTGTTGACTGACTGGCGCCAACTCGAGCCGCGCCGCCGCCGGAAAATTTTGGCGCCGCCGCCAGCCGAATTTTCGACGGCGCGCCGACTCAAGCCGGCTAGTCAGCCGGATTTTACTGCAGCCAGCCGAAAACGGTTCGGCGGCGCGGCTGAAGGATCTACACGGAGCACACAAAACGACAGAAGCGAACCAAACTGAAATCAAACAAAACGAAATGAAATGCAATGACATGAAATAAAATATGACGCACGTCCATGCGCCTCTGTAGAACATGTCTCCAATATATTAGTGTAAACTGTTTTTTTTCTTTTAAAAAGTTAAACTATGTAGGCCCTACCTGAAGCAGGCGCGAACGCCAACGAGCGCCAAGGCAGCAGGCAGCAACATTGCGATGAAGACAAGCGTTATTTTCCAGACCGCCAGAACACTAACAGCACTGGTTGTGAGTACACTTGCGATGAGCGTGTATTGTGACTGTCCAGCCAGACTGAGAGCGGCCACCAACAGCGTGTAGTTGGTGTCAGCAGACAGACCGACAAGCGTGTATCTGTCATTGTTCACGTCGGTATCCAGCACGACCACAGACCCACGTGAACCACCTGACAACAGACCCGTCGCAACTAGAGCTCGTGGCAACAATAAAAACTTTTCAATGGTTAATTTTTAATCTTTGAAAATGAAGATTAACAATTAGTTGATCTTAAATTCGATTTAAAGCTAAACTGCGATGGACGTCCAACGAATTGTACGTTTTTGTTGTCGTTATTAATCAGCAGCCAACTATATTGCAATCAGCAAGCGTTTTGCATTCTAGTCTTGTACTGGCAGACTGAAACATTCACGTTCTTTGAAAAAAAATAATTTTTACTGTACAGCTAAGTTGAAGAGTTGTTCACACAGAACAGATGTTGCATGGATGCATCAGATCTACTTTGCAATGTTTTCAGTGATGTGACTTAAGCATAATTTTTAATCAGGTTAATTAATTTTAAGGATAAAGCTGGTGATCAATCGTTAATTTTAGCAGCTTTAATTACAATGTTACACTTTCAACAATAACTCTGACGAATTTTACTTGAAAATGGATTTACAAATTTTAAAACAGTGCTTGTTAGTATGAGTTCATGAATGCTATAGGCCTATACGGCATGTAATAAGTAATTCACAGCGATGCCCAAACGCTTGCCTTTCGCGACCAGCCTGACTGTAACCCAAATTTTGTCATACCATAAGTAACTCATAACCAAGCTGCCCGTGTGGACTGGATAGTGGTTTCTATCCCTATACCTGGTGGGCGCAGCTTGCACCCAGTGAAAAATAAGTGGGTGATTGTTAAAGAGTGTAAATCAAAACTTCTTCGTATTTCTTACTAAGCAATCAACATCCTTAACAATTCCTTCATTTTTCACTGGGTAATTTACACCCTTAACAAGGAGCCCAAATAGGGAGAAGCTCAAACCCGAAAGTTGGGGAATAAAGAACGTGAGCCTAAAAGTGGGGGGAAACTAGCGCCCGATTTCGACTCCGGATTTGAGGGGGGGGGTAAAAGCCACTGTGTATGGAACGGTACCTGACTCATACGAGATGTTAAACTTGTATGCAAATCCTTGGCGTTTTTGACTACAGTCTGACTTCTTTATCTGCAACGTGGCAGAATCGTGAGTTGTCGATTCAAAAGTCACTTCTGGTGGCAGTGGTCCTGCAACAACGTTCACAGTTCCAAGGTCACTGCAAATTACTCAAGAAGTAGGCTAACTGCATGGCCAGCAATGTTGTGCAACATGTTCCAGAAACTTTTGTCTAAATCCACCGAAAGCCATCACCAATTTATCCCATGTAACGCTCGACTGCTACTAGCAATAAAACAACTTCACTTAACCAGATTTCATTCAGCTGACAAGGTTCTAACAATAAATTGCAAAAATCACACATTTTAAGACTTACTAATTTATATACTCAGCATGGGTCTGGCAGTGCATCTGAAACATGCCATACAAAGTTTTAAAAAAAACTGCTCTGGCACAATAATTAACAAACCTTCTCAATGCCAATCACTGAAGCAAAAGCCGACTCTAACAAAACACCGTTAATAAAATAATATTGTTGGCTTCTACTTTTTGCTTAACTGATCGATTTGCAAAAAATGTTGCAGCCCTATTTCACATTGCCCGTTTTGTTGCCAAAACAGCAGCATCAGAACACTAAGTGGCGCACAAAAAGATCGCCAACAAAATGCAGAAATTAGTGCAAACAAATACGATGTAAGACTATCGATAAAAACAAGTAATAATGATATTATTAAAATACAAACGTTGTGAGCTGTCGTAAAGGCAACTGGCCCAATGAATAGGACCAGCGCCTTCACTGCCCGCCTGTTTCAACGCCACACCATAGAGACGACTTTCATCGTCGGTGACATTCACATAGTGCAGTAATGTCGACCTGTCCACTTCAAGCCACCGGATTTGTCCCTGCAATAAAACGAACTCTCAATGATAAACTCAACCACATAACCACTACTTAACTCACTGTGCAATTCGCTTTATACTTTTTGGCAAAAACTGACACTTAAGTGCTGATATGATCATTATAGTTATAAGTTATCATTCATTCATCATCATCTTCATCATATAGTTGTCGTCACGATCTGACGATAAAGATAAAGAGATAAAGATAACTGAAAACGCAAGCTCTCCTCCACTAGATTAATTCTTTTGCTACTGACAAGCCTACTGCTAATACTAGTAGAGATTTAATATAGCTTTTTCTCTTTGGTTAACTGGTTTACTTTCTATAGTAACTCAAAGTAACTCAAAGTTAGAATGAGTTCATTTTGGAAATGTCATAGAAAACGTTTTCTACAGGCAAGGCAACAAGCTTTTTATTGTTACCAACTCACCAAACTAACATCGTCAAAGCACGGAAAACATTTACAAAAACGAAAAAAAATATGTATGATACAAGTTTCGAGCAGCTCGTATGTAAATAATTTACCTAACCATAAACTACTTACGTGCTTACTCAGAAGACTAGACGGAATCTGTGGGAATTAGCAGACAGATTTACGATCGTTGTTAAAAACAAAATAAACGAATCACCGTGCATCCATGGCGGCCACTGTTACCGATGCACCAGAACACGGTGTAATGACGACTAGAGATATCAACGGTCGGCGGCTGCCACGACAGTCGCACAAGTCGGACATCGCGAAACAAAATGGCCGTAATGTTCTTTACCGGACGCTGCTCTGAAAACAATATACCAGTGCGTGAATGTTAAACCGCGGTTTGCAGTCGAATAAGTAAATATTGAACAAAATCTAATAATATTATATAATATTATATTGTGCAATTATATTATATAATAATGAATCATTGACACTTCACTGATGATTTTTGCATAACGTTTCACTTATCACATGGCTATGTAAGCTTAGCTGTTTTAGAGCTTTTAATAAATCTTAATGTTAGTAACTACAATGGCCCTAACAAAGTTGCATTTTGTCAACCTGTTCATGATGATATTCGATATGACAAGATAAATGATTTGCACTGGACAAACGAGCAGCCATTTTAATCTCCACTGTGTCCCAAAAAACGTCCCACTTTGCGATTGTCTGTATCTTGGCCAAGTATTACCGATTTCCACAATTCTTCTATTGGCGCATTCTGTTGACAATTAGTAATAAAATAATTATCAAATATCCCTCCACACATTAAATGTGTCGCTATATTACCTTGTGAAATATAAATGCAAGAAAAACTAACAATAATAGACAGCAAGCGTGTTGGTAAACAAAATACGTCTCGAACCAAAAACGCAGTGATGATCGGCACGATGCTACACATTGTTAGATCCGATATCTGGCGTATTAAACGATGTGCTTGTTTCTGGCCTTTGTAGTTTTGGAAGTTTACCATTTCATATACAGTGATCACTTTCTCTTTAGTACGTGTATGCTTTAGTCTGCCGGTCTCATGTTTTTGGTTGGTGCTGCATGTTTTCCAAATCTCTACTAATAACATTCACACTCTTTCCCTGTTGCAGTTCATCTTCAAAAATTCTGTTGGTAATCTTCGAAAACTGTGTTTTTTTTAAACCGGTAAAAGTTCTTAATCAGAGCCTTGTCTCCACTGATAGAATGGCACAATTACATCACGGGTATATCACCAGTGCATTAAAAATCATTATTTACGACCATAGCAACTGCTTTGGTTGAGAAACATTAGAAATGTATGTAAAACTAAGCATAATTTATTTTTTGCATAATAATTAGTACAAATTGTTTCAGAAGATGATTTTTTGGCATATGTATTATAGTGATTTAAGTAACTTTTAAAAATTTATGTTTCACATGGTAATGTAGCGATAAACTTAAAATGTGGTGAGATATTTAACAACTACTTTATTGCTAATTATTGTCCACAGTGTTTGCCAGCAAAAGAATTTTGAAAATCAGTTAATATTTGGCGAAGATATGAAAAATGACAAAGTGGGACGTTTTTGGGACACAGTGTAGCACACAAACTAACAAAAAAAACAGAAAAATGTTTTAAATAAAAATAAAGTATAACAGACTAAAATGGAAGTATTGTTATGTAAAAATACGATACGAAGCAACGGACCTTCAACGGCGCTAGGAATCACGATTTCATTCAACATCAGAGTTTCATTGAAGCCGACGACCGTGCGCGCGTTGACAGTGATGGCATACGAGGCACACGTACTGAGTAACAGTTCACCACTCAGTGAATTGTTAGCTACGGTCAGCGTCGAAGACGTATTCAGTGGCATCATCTCTTCATGTGGACAGTCAGTATGGTCAACGTGACGCACTCTGCTGACGACTCTGTAGTTAGTAACCAGCCCACGAGCTTCTCTTAAGGACAGGTTCTACATCAGAGTACGTACAAAAGACATAAACTAGAAAAATTGTTTCGACATTTTGTGCTGAAAACTAACACACCGGTTACTCCTGCCCTGAGAAACGCTCTACGTATTTTAGTCTTCGTTTTCGGTGGGACTCCGTACTGGATAGAAAGACGATTGGGCAAGACCTGCATTGTGGCTTATTAGGACAGCCGCACAACAACAGAATATAAACGAGATATACTGGAAAGCTGAGTTTCTTTTCGCAGCTGATGAAATAACAGAAAGACCGTCAAAGTCAATAATGTCTAACCCAACGAAAACACTCTGACGCTGAATTAGCTTTTTAGCCGATTGTAACGGTCGAGCTATTGACATGATTGTTGTCTGTCTATACGTCCGTCTGTCCGTCGTCGTCTATAACGGATGTAAAAATGTATTGTGACTAAATGTTAGATCGTAAAGAAAAACGTTTTACACGAATAATTAACCATGTGCCTTCAACTCGAGTGTGCAAAATTTCAGCGATTCAGTGCAACGGAAACAATTTCAAATTGGGGGTTGAATGAAGGGAGTAGGAAATCCATATCTCGGAAACGGTGAGAAATAGGGCTGAGGTTACTATTAATCACTAATAAAAAGTGAAATGTTGGCTTTCAAATAACTTGAAAATTACTGACTTTGGATAACCTTGAAGGTCAGTACTGCAACAGAAACTGTATAGGCGCGTCTTCCCTATTGCGAGAAAAACTTGCGAAACCTGCGTCCGATATTTCCGTTAGTCAATTATGACCGTAGCTATTTATATCGCCTGGCAAGTTGACCACGTGCGACGTGTGTTATACTGGCGTTAACTGTAGCTTTCAAGAGCAGCGTTTCGTTAACATAGCATGCATGGAACTGTGTCACCTCTGAGAAATCGCTTTCTCTTCGTGATTGAAAGTTGGATGCTGGGCTTTGGATGCAGGCGGTACGGTCGGCTTTCCTTGGCGACTGCTGGGCTTCTTGTTACCTGATGTCATGTGGGACTTAGTGTGCGAATACAGGTATAATGTAAATAGGCATTCAGTGTCAATGCACATAAAAATATAAGGTACGCTCATGTTAGATAAGGCAATTCAACAATTCAAAGCCAGTCTAGGCTAACTATAGCAATACACCATTCGATCCAACAAACGTTCAGCCTAGGCCCCTATTTAAAGTAAATTCGGAACAAATACTTTACAGAGTGTGAAAAAAATCAACAGAACTAGACTTAACAAACAACTTGAATGAATCATAGAAGGAACTATACTTGAAAGTAAACGCGTATAGCAGCGGTTCTTGCTGCATTGTTCAACACGTAAACTTCGTAGCAACTGGAACACATTCGCACGGCCGCCGACGGAACTGCAACAAAAAACAAAAGAAATTGAGCTAATGCTCACGAGACGCACGAAAGCCTATAGCATGCCCATGCTTATCTGCAACTGTTTTCACGAAAGACTAGCCGACATCGGAAAAATAACGACTTTTACGGGGATACCGCTCTTTGATGCTCTCGTGCGCAGGTTTCCTTGAACCTAAAAAATTGAGACATGGACCGTCGAAATCTACGTTCAATGCTTAAAATTTTATACGCAGCTTTTCCATGTCTGTCGCATTTGATTTCGGCGCAATTCGCCTTTGAAATGTGTCTCACCGCTCGAAATCGCCAAAAAATCCATAAAACCCCTATTTTAGCCTTCAGGGTTATCCAAGGTCATTAAATTCGGTGGCAATCGAGAGCTAGTGCACGACTTCCTATCTCGCACCGTTATTGATATACAGTGTACAGCGACTTATTAGCTAAAAATCGCAAATTTTTCCTACCCTTTTCTCATTTAGCGCCCTCGTTCGGGGTGACCCCTTCGAATTTACGGAAAAGCTTTACGGTTCCTGAAACTAGAGTCTTCCATGCAGCCGAGGATAAAGATTTGGTGATCCTAGCTTGCACCGTTTTTGACTGATCCACCTGTGTGACACGGATGGACAGACAGACAAAATTGCAATGGCTAAGACGGGCTGAAAGCAGTAGCTGCTTTCGCGCGTAACAACAAATCCACCAGTCCCATAGTTAATGACACTTCACTAACGATCAGTGATGCAATAGAATGCCTACTTCTGTCTTTGTCCACAGCTGTTGACCTTTATGTTGGTTACCTTGTCAAAGACTGCAATTGTCAAAGACTGCAATTATCATTACAATATTTCCTTTTTGGCTCTCGTCTCAAAATCTTCCAGTTTTTTTTTCAGTTTTTACTTCCTACAATTTTCATCAAATGTGGCAATTCTGGCGTCATTTAATTTAAAAAAGTCAACTACAAAATCGAATAATTAGTAAATGGCCAGTAGAAATATTAACACAATAAATTTAAAAGTCAACCATATACATGCAAAATTGCATGTATAGTTGTAAAAAAGTGAAATTATGTTAAAGCTGCAATGATAAATAAATTAGGATACTAAGTTACTAACCTGTCTGTGGTGAACGGAAAGAAAGTTGAGCTGTAGCACTCCAGTATCCCAGCCTACCAGAATAGTTCAGATGGCGGCATCTAACGGCAGCGACGCATGGGGTATAAGCTGGCACAGTAAACAGTGGGCTGACCAGAAACTTTTGTCGAGTCCAAACACGCTCAAACTGCAATTCCTGCACAGCAAGCACTAGCTCAGTCAACTGGACTCAAAAAACTACAACGTGCAGTGTAGTCAACAACAGTTAAAAAATCTCATAGACAAAGTTCTGTTCGATTTGGTAATGATTAGCCTTTACTCAACTATCTTTGAGACATTTCAGACCCCCATTATGACCTGTTTTCCATCATAAAAGTGGATGAAAATTTTCAACCCTTCAGGGGGGAGGTGGCAGAATTTAGGGCCAAATTATATGAAATTCCTTTCTATAGCTTGTTTCTAAATGCGTTTTACTCCCCAAATTTCATGTCTGCAGGAAAAACGTTTAAAAAAGTACGAAAAAATAGATGTGAAATAAAAATGGGAAAAGTTGCTTAAAGGGCTCGAAAAAGAGGACAAAGAGAGGAGGTGATAGACGTTTTTGAAGCACAGATGCACAGTAAAAAATAATCACAGTCTGACCTCACTGTGTTGAGCGCAGTTTATGAGAAGTTGAAACAGAAATCTGATGCGGCGTTTGGGCGGATGAAAACGCAGACTTGATGCAAATAATCCCGACACGTCGGTCGCTAAACTGAAGTTTACTGACATGCTGTCCACTGGAGCCGGCTCATCTTTAAAATACACAGCAAATGGACATCGCAAATAGCAAAGTGTGCATCTGGCATTGTGAGCAGTTTGCCACTTACCGTTCGAACAGCGCCATCTGCCAACACTTTCCGACGAAAACCATCGACTAACTGTTACCATCGGCGCCTGCGATTCGAACCTTCTTTGACATATTTTGGTGCACTACAAATGCTAATTACTTACTTACTTACTTACGTACTTGTCAAAAGTGTGAGAGAGTGTTAAACTAACTTATATACATTCTAAACAGTGGCTTAGCACGGTTGGTCTACAGTGCAACTTTAAGTTGAAATTACAGTGGGTGGGTAGTTGTATCATTGCTGGAGGAAGACCGAACAGAAAGAAAGGCAATTACCCTGCTCCCCCCCCAAAAAAAAACTTGACTGTTAAAAAATTGTCGAAAAATGTTCTGTCCAAAAAATTTTGTTTAAAAATGCAAAATTTGCGGCTAAAAACTCACATTTTCAGGAAACATATGAGCAAAAGTGAACCCATAATTTTCACTATCGAAAATTTGCAACTGTCTGTCAGATTTCCGTAAGAAATTTGCAGCGTCTGTCGGAAAAAAAACTTTCCGCCCCGCCTAAATTTCAACCCACGACACCGCTGTGTATGGGCGATCCCCACTCTCTTTCCCTTTCCTCTCTTTACTCCTATCCTTTACTTTTATTCTCCTTTTCCTTCTTTATTCCTTTTATAGCCCCTCTATACTTGCCTTGAAAGCGAGATCCGGGGTGTCACTTCCGGTAAGATTTTTGAAATCATGCATTGCTGTAAATGAGTTTATTGGGTGTCGTATCAAGTTAATATCCAGGTTCATGACGATGACGACAGAATATTTGTAAAGTACTAAAGGTAACCAGACTACTTCTGCCGGCGACAGAATAACGAAAATAATAAATTAATCCATTTGGGCAAAATGCTTGGAGTGAAAAAGCGATGTGTCCGAGTGGGTGGACTTTTGCCCACCTACTTTGCATGTAAAAAATTGCTCTGTTGGTCTACGGTCGCCAATAATCAAATGGTAGGGTCGGTTCAACGTGACCGGCCTTCAATGCAATTATCAAGGCTAATCGTTTGTTTCCAAAACTGTCCGATTGCTCGATCTACAAAAAGCACGCGAGTTCCGCTTTTTATGCTCCATCTTCTATATATAAACAGCTGTGAACGCAAAGAGAGTTTGGGGCATCAATACCCCAGTAAACAAATGGGCAATTCACACCTACAACGCCGACGCAACTTAACTGTCGGCGACTGTTGAGTGGTTTCAACAATTCTGAAAATTTCTGTTTCTAAATACGACGACGCGACTCAACAGTTAAGTCGCGTCGGCGTAGTAGGCCTACGTGTTAATTGGCCATAAATTGCACTTACTGACGTAATGCAGATCGACGCAGGTTTCGTTCGACGAAACGTTGCCGAAAGAGTTATTTGCAGTCACTTTGAAGCAGATCACGTGAATTGGATGAGTGAAGTTCAGCACATTTTCAACAACGCATTGATCACGTCTTGACGACTGCCGACAAGAATCCCAGTCAGAAGTACTGCGACAACAAACAACCAATGATATACAGTAAAGCTGCAAACATTGTTGATCGACCACATGATTAATTGTTTCAAAGTTTTAACGATTAATACCTTTTTTACCATTATTTTTTTTATTAAAGTTATCTCATTAAAAACATTGCAAGTTAGATCAGATGCCAAGCATCTACTATAACAATTAACAATAGTCTCTTTCTACAGAGAAGAAAACGTGAACATTTTAGTTACTCAATTCTACAACATTAAGTGAAACGCACATACTTATTATTGTGTCTAGGTGCATTTGTAAATGATTTTTGAAAGTTGCTAAACAATAACATTATAACACGCACTTTTAAGTTAATTATTACTGTGAGTCTTTAATCAAAATTAATGATTCATTAAACATTAATCTTTAGAGGAAGTTAACTAATAAAAAAATTCATTACTACCAGCCCTAATAAATGGTGAATGGCTAACTATGGCTGGGGTCAGACAAACTATTAGGCTAGCAAAAAAATACTACTTCAAAAACTCTTAACATGTCCTAAATTAGACACACGTAAAGTCCACCAGCTAAAACGTACAAGTAATTTGAGCAAAGTTCACGTGACGCGCGACAGCAGCGTTCCTGCCACTTTGGCAATCAAGGTAGGCCTACAGCAATAAGATATTAATGCATCTTGAAAGAGTGCTTAAATTTGAGTCCTCCGTACGGAAGGCTCCTTGAATTTAAGAGATCGAAACTTAGATTCTTTAAAGTGTACGTTCTATGCTAAGAATGTCATACGCAGATTGTCCATCCATTTTCAGCCATTTCGGCGCAATTCACTCTCAAAGTATGTCGCAGCCGAAAATCGCAAAAAAATTCACTAAAAACCACTATTTTGAAAGTTTAAAGACACCAATAAAAAGCTTGTTATTATTGCTTGCTATGATAAGCAACACGTCTGTGCCTATTTGCAACCGTTTTTACGCGCGAAAGCAGCTACTGCTTTCAGCGCGTCTTAGCCGTCGCCATTCTGTCCGTCCGTTCGTCCGTCTGTCCGTCGCACGGGTGGGTCAGTCAAAAACGGTGCAAGCTAAAATTACCAAAATTTCACTGTCGGCTGCCCGGAAGACTCTAGTTGCAAGAACCGTAAAGCTTTTCCATAAATTCAAAAAGGGTCACCCCGAACGAGGGCGCTAAATGAGAGGGGGTGGGCAAAATTTGCGATTTTTGTCCAATAAGTCGCTGTATCTCAGTAACGGTGCGAGATAGGGCCTAGGTTATTATTAATCACTAATAGAAAGTCGTACACTGGCTCTCGATTGCCACCAATTTCAAAGACCTTGGATGACCCTGAACGCTTAAATAGAGGTTTCTGTTTTTTGGCGATTATGGGCCGCGAGACACTCTTCAAGAGCAAATTGCGCTGAAACCAATTGAGATAAACATAGACAAGCTGCGCATGAAATTTTTAGCATTGAACGTAGATTTCGACGGTCTAAGTCTCGATTTTGTAGGTTTAAAAAAACCTGCGCACGAGGGCATCAAACAGCGGTACCCTCCGTAAAAGTCGTTATTTTACCGTTGTTGGCCAGTCTTTCGTGAGAACGGCTTGAGATAAACTGACAGTTTGCGAACAGAAACTGCTATAGGCTTTCGCGCGTCTCGTGAGCCTTAGCTCAAATTTTTTGTCATACTATACAAAATAATTGCGGTAAAATAACCACTTTTAAAAGGGTAGATGTCTTTGGCGCCCGCCTGTGCCGGCCTCCTTGAACTTAATGGGTCGGAACTTGGACTGCTAAAATCTACGTTTAATGCTAAAAATTTCATATGCAGGTTGTCTTGGTCTATCTCCAGCTATTTCGTCGCAATTCAGTGTTGAAATGTGCGCTGCATCCAAAAATTGCGACAAATTCACTAAAACCCCTTTTTGGAGAGTTCAAGGTCGTTCAAGGTGGACGATGTTGATAAATCTAAAAAGCCTGTCACCAGTGCTTGTTATAAACAGCATGTCTGTAACTATCTGTAACCGTTTTCACACCATACGAGCCAATAACGCCAAAATAACGTTTTTTTATGGAGGAGGTACCCCTCTTTGACGCCCTCGATCGAGAGAAACCCCCTTACACAGGGACACGAAATTTTGTCACAAAAAACTAGAGTCATTGAAGCAGCCCCCAGTAAAGATATCGTGATCCTAGCTTGCACCGTTTTAATGCAAATTCAGAGTGTAACGGACAGACAGACAGACAGACAGCCAGACAGACAGACGTAAAAAGTGAAAAATATCTGTCAAAGTTGGCATGTGGATGTGCTCTTTTATAAACACCAAGAAAGTGCTCAAACTGCAACAAGATACTGATTGTGTCAGTAAGCATGCACCTGCTTCGATAAACAGCGTAATAGCTCGATACATTTGCAGCATGCGTCCAGTTGAAAATGAATTTACTCCAGTTATACATCCAGTAGTTTGTTACGACTGGTATCGACGGCTTGTCTGCGTAATACAAAAAAACTGCACATTAAAAACCTGATTTCATGTCAACAACAACAACAACAACTACTACTACTACTTTTGCTTTCATTTGCCGATCTGGAGTTGATTCTAGTTAAGCCAGGACTTCCGTAGTCCACAAAGGCAAAACACAAAATTAAAATTACTGAAAAGTTTACACTTCCAGGAAGAAAGCAAAAAAACAACACTTGAATAGACCAGAATAGCAGACAACAATTAAGCCAACTTATTATCCAAAGTGTCATGCACTACAAATTATATACAGGTAGATGCACGCCAAAGGTGACTTATCAAAAAATGGAGACAGCACTTAACCACAAATAAGTGTTTATGAAACTTTACAGTACCATTGCATACAGTAATAAAATTTAACAAAAAAAAAACAAAAATGAAAGATTTTGTCAGTGTTTTACCAAAGCCAAGAATTATCTTACAACGTGCCATCAGTTCAATATTAACTAGTGAGCAAACTATTCAGTTCTGGTTTCACTCAAAATTAAACTCAAACGTGTTCTCATTTTCTCCAAACATTTCCGTGCATGATTACTATCACTATGTACTCTGAAATACAACAACAAAGCAAACCGGCCTATTTTCCGTACATGCACAATATGCAGAATGCACAAAGCACTAACTAACATGCAACGATATAGCAAAACCGCATGCAAATGTGCAAAATGCAATAGATAAAATCGTAAGACGCTAAGACAAGTAACTTGAGCAAAGCTCATGAGACGCGCGACAGCCTTAGCAGTTCCTCTTCGCAGGTTGTCCAAATTTATCTTTAGCCATTTTACTGCAATTCACTGTTAAAATGTGTGTCGCAGGCCGAAATCGCGAAACTTTTACGAAAAAACCCTCTTTTGAGGGGTTTCAAGCCCATTTAAGGTTATCGATGTTGATAAATCTTAAAAACCCGTCACCAGTGCTTGTAAGAGAAGGAGAATTTGATAGACACGATTCATTATGATGCTCCACTCGGGAAAAGTGACCATGTCCTCTTAATCTGGGACCTTAAGCTGTCATGCCCGGAAATGAGGGGTGCCCAAACGAAATATAACTATCACAAAGGTGACTTTGTCGCAATACAGAATAGTTTACAGTGTATCAACTGGAACGAACGCTGGAAGGACAAGTCCATCAGTGAGATGTGGTGTGATCTTGTACAGCTTCTTCAAGAACAGGTGGCCGTTCACGTTCCACAGAAACAACAGTACAAGAAGAAAAGAAAAAGATTGTCGAGCAGAACACAGAGATTGATAAAAAGAAGTGCAGCATGGAAGAAGTACTGTCTTTATCAATCAGGTAGAAATTGGTCTGAGTACAAAAAAATCAGGAACGAAGTAAACCATTCTGTACGCAAAGATGAGGAATTCCACAGGAAACGTATTTTCAAAAGCTTCAAAGATCGGCCTAAGAAATTCTACGGCTTCATGAGGAATACGCAGACAGTGAAGGATCAAGTGACAGTATTGAAGAGGCCAGATGGAGTGATGACAACGTCAGATCAGGAAGTAGCAGACGTCTTCTCCGAGTACTTCAAGGAAGTCTATACAGTGGAAGATTTGTCTAACATGCCAAAGGTTTCAGTAAAAGACTATAACTGGGATGATGCAATATGTTTCAGCAAAGAAGTAGTGTTAGATAAACTACAAAAGCTAAGGACTGACAAATCTCCAGGGCCAGATGCACTACACCCTATGCTGTTGAAGGAATGTGCTGCAAAGATCAGACTTGTAGTACTCGAGTCCGGACTTGGACTCGAGTCCGGACTTAAGTCCGTTTTTGCTGGACTTGGACTTGGGCTCTAAGGACTCGGACTTGGACTTGGACTTGAAAGCTATGGACTTGGACTTGGACTTGGACTTGGAGGCTCTGCCAGCAAGTCCTTTTTCAAGTCCTTTGTACCTACAAGATCGATAGCACTGTAACAGACTACTTCGCTGTGGCTTTGTACCGTAATCGTTTCGCTTTGA
>Ga0209671_1001486_pt1 | contig 19708 bp, 14 predicted proteins | sample WorMetHERISLAND2_2_FD_187401 | JGI IMG/M metagenome (GOLD analysis project Ga0209671, IMG submission 187401) | Marine gutless worms symbiont microbial communities from Max Planck institute for Marine Microbiology, Germany - Olavius geniculatus... | ecosystem: Host-associated > Annelida >...
CTACAGACATAATGTAAACACCTACTACGCTCAGGCTAGTTTGGTACCAATGACGTCATCGGTCCGGCACTGTCTCGACACTTGTTTCATTTCGGTACTGGTTATTTCGGTCAATAATAAAAGCAATTTAATTCATTTTTTCTGCATGATATGCGTGCAATTTTTGTTACAAACGAACATAGATGTAGTCTTATTTCATTTTTTGGGTTTACTTAAATTGCGATTTTTCATGATAGTTTCCCTTTAACTGCACGTGGCGCGTGCACGATGGCACGACACTTTTCGCGTACATTCCGGAAATCGAGCAGCATTTCTAGCATGTTCCAGTTAATTTCAGTGACGTCATAACCCGACCTCTAAACGACAACGTTTGACCAATCTGAAGGCAGCATAGGCGGAGTTAGACAGGTGCGCGATGTGTGATTGGTCGTTTTACGGGGCAGTTGATGATGACACGGAAGTGTGAGTCACCGGAACGCATATCGGCTATAAAAGCAACGTGTGTCTAACCGTCGGCGTATGATCGTGTGATCTTCTTGTCCTCTGGTTTTTGTGTGACATTTTTTGCTGTGTGCACGTTGTTTTGTCTTTTGTTTTTCGTTCACCAAACACTAAAAGGTATGTTGTTGTGTTTCCATGTAGCGTTTTAAAACTATTTTGTGTCTTTGTAATATGTATGATGTGCGTTCGCTGTGTCGCATTATGTCTGACATGTTTGTTGTGACTACACGTGGTGCATTTCCGAGCACGTGCAAATATGTCTGGTGATTGTTTTTGTGACGTAGAAGAGAAATGGCAAAGGCTCCGGCAATCGGCATCGATCTTGGTACAACGTACTCGTGCGTGGCAGTGTTCCAGCATGGAAAAGTGGAAATCATTGCCAACGATCAGGGCAATCGCACCACTCCGAGTTACGTGGCTTTCACCGACTCCGAAAGACTGATCGGCGATGCTGCCAAGAATCAGGTATTTTTTATAATGTGCTGTATTCATTTTTGTTGGTGGCTGGATTCCTCTGGAACACGTGGTATAGGGCCTATCACTGGTATATTGACTTATCAGTGCCGGTGCATTTAGTTCTTTACCGGTACACAGGTCTTGCTAACTGATAGTTGGCACGTTAAGATGAGAGATTCTATTTGAAAAATAAGAAGAAAATCTGCATTATATTGTACATGGGTTGTATAGTTTCAAATTAGCCAAGTTGTTTAGAGTTGAGAAGACTTAGTAAGAAAAATTGAAAATGGTACAAACAGTATGTATGTATTTCAAAACAAGTCATTATTGTTGTGTGTATTGTTGTCTGTTGTAATGTGTTGTATACTGATAAAGTTTGATGATGTGCATTGCAGGTGGCGATGAACCCTGACAACACAGTGTTTGATGCTAAGCGCCTGATTGGCCGTCGCTATGATGACCCGTCTGTCCAGTCAGACATGAAGCACTGGCCGTTCCATATCGCCAATGACGGCGGCAAACCGAAGATCCGTGTTGAGTACAAGAGTGAGACCAAGACTTTCTTCCCGGAGGAAATATCGTCAATGGTTCTGGTCAAGATGAAGGAAATTGCAGAAGCTTACCTTGGAAAGGTTTTGACAGAGTTTTTGTTAATGTTTTATTTGTAAAAATAGTGTGCAGTTTTTTACTATCCAGTAACATTTTTATTTTAGACTTGGTTGGTTAGTTGCAAATTTGTCAGCTTGCACAGGGGATTATGATGTCACCATGTGAGGGCTGGGAACTGGGAAATGAGTAGTAGTTGACAGGCTCGTTGAGAACCACAGCGGTTCCTGGGGAAACATTCTCGTGGATCCCCCAAACATTTTCACGGCCCCCTCTCGTGAGAAAATTGTTGAATATTTCTTTTCAAAATGGTACATTCTGGCATACTTTATTTCTGGCCGACGGTGGTGCCCCCCAAACGTTGCGGGGCCCGGGGTAGCTAACCCTCCTACCCCACCCTTTCGCCGGGCCTGTATGGTGAAGGCATACTGTGGCTGAGTGGCTGAGCTCCAATATGTCTGCTGCCTGCACTATGGGTACAGTTGTTTACTGGTGCAGACAACAAATGGCTGCATAATGCGCTGCTGCACTGTATCATTAGCTCATGCCAATCATCTGCCACTTCTGAGAATTCTGATCACAAGTCTTACAACATGTAAGCAGCACTGTAGCAACTATTGGACTTAAATCTTTGTATTTTCATTTTAGGGACTCTTAAAATTGAGTGTGAAGTGAGTGAAATCAAGAGTTTGACAGTGCGGCATAAATATCTGGCCACTTTATTGCATAGCTAGGCCCATATAAAATTTCTGTTTGTGCTGTAGTCAGTAGTCGCATAACAGCTATAATCCATTCATCGAGTTTTGTATGTTGATGACTTGTCGCACTTGGCGGCTTGAAAATATGCTTAGAGGTTGAGTTATAAATTGACGTATAGCGACGCCGTAAGTCATTATTGATGTCATTATTGTCGGCTGTGACTGCAGACGGTGACGGATGCAGTGGTGACAGTTCCAGCGTACTTCAATGACTCACAGCGTCAGGCAACAAAGGATGCTGGAACAATCTCTGGCCTCAATGTTCTACGTATCATCAACGAGCCGACAGCTGCTGCCATCGCATATGGTCTGGACAAGAAGGTCGGCACAGAGCGCAATGTGCTCATCTTTGATCTCGGTGGTGGCACTTTTGACGTGTCGATCCTGACGATTGAGGATGGAATCTTTGAAGTGAAGTCGACATCTGGTGACACACATCTTGGCGGCGAGGACTTTGACAATCGGATGGTGAACCACTTTACACAGGAATTCAAACGTAAACATAAGAAGGACATCTCAGACAACAAGCGTGCGCTGAGACGGCTTCGCACGGCCTGCGAGCGAGCAAAGAGAACTCTCTCCAGCAGCACTCAGGTTGGTCAGTTAGGCACTCATTTGGAGATTTTTTCTGTATTGAAGTGATTTTTTTGGTTAATTTAGTTTTACATGTATTTACTGAAGTCCACATCGATATTTACTCAGAATGTGTCATCTTATTGTAACTAAGAGGTTACAGTTACATCATGCTTTGCTGCAGTTTGATTGTGGATAGTTTCAGGAAAGCAGTGAGATATTGAATGTTAGTGTTTGAACTAATGTGCGACATATGTGCTATTGTGTACTTGAGTAACGTGCATGCTATGTTATGTCCAGGCGTCGATCGAGATAGACTCGCTGTTTGAAGGGGTCGACTTCTACACAAGCATCACTCGTGCCAGGTTTGAGGAGCTGAATGCTGACCTGTTTCGTAGCACCCTGGACCCCGTTGAGAAGGCACTTCGTGATGCCAAGATGGACAAACCAGCCATACATGACGTCGTCCTGGTTGGAGGGTCGACTCGTATTCCCAAGGTTCAGAAACTTCTGCAGGATTTCTTCAATGGTCGTGAACTGAACAAGTCCATCAATCCTGACGAAGCCGTTGCTTATGGAGCAGGTAGCCTACTGGGATATCTGATAATAAGACTAAAATTTTTATAGTGTTGTCTGTGTCTGCTGTAAATTAGTATGCACTAATCAGGGCCAGATTCAGGCATGGACAACGTGGGCAGCTGCCCAGGGTCCCCACAAAAAGGGGATCCCACATTTTTCTCCAGAAAATTTTTTATGACCATTTTGGTTCTTTTAAATGTATCTGAGCTCAACAAAAACAAGGCGTTAAAAGTAATATAGTGCATCGGTGTGAAAACCTCGATTCCAGGTAGCGAGATTAAATTTTGAGAGCAGTAGTTTATATTTATCAATCAGTCAATCAGTCAATGACCAGTAGTTGACCGTATGCTCGAAAGCTGAGATAAATACCTAAAAGTATATTACGTAATATCTGATTCGCTTAAACTAAAAACAACTAAATTAGAAAATGCTGGCTAAAACAATGATGTTTACTGTAAGCGCTTAAAAGAACAGTGGTGTAGACAAGGGAGGTGCAGGGGCCCATCCCCCAATCTTCCAGACAAAACATAAACATATGTTTAAACTGCACTAAATTTGCCAATTTGGTCAGTTTATTCTCGGGAAAATAATTAGAATTGTTGCCACCAGATATCATCTTTAATGCCAAAATGCACCAAATTTGATTTCGGCTGCAGCTACGCCCCATGCCCCGCTGGCAGAGCTCAGTGCTCCCCCAGACAGCCTAGCTGGATTTTAGGGGGACCTACGTCTAATGGAAGGGAAGAGAGGGGAAAGGGAAGGACAGGAAAAGGGAAGAAGGTGTGAAAAGGGGAGCAGAAGGGAAGGGAGCGACCAAAGGAGAATAAGGAAAGGAAGGGGAAGGGAGACCAGGCCTCCCACTAATTGAAATTTCTGGCTACGCCACTGTAAAAGAAGCAGTGTTAGTGGCAGTGTAGACAGTTGTTGAATTAGTCTACATACTTGATGCCGTACACCGATTGTATCATTGTAAATATGTTACATCGTCGAGCTTTTTACTTTTGGTATGTTACATAGAGGCCCCCAGTCCCCACGCCAACAGCTGTCCCGGCCCCCACGTTAAATCTGGCCCTGGCCCTAATTACGTTTTCCAGCCCTTATAAACATTAGTTCTGAGAGTTTGGCAAGTGGGTGAATTCTGGCGACTAGTCAGTAGTCAAACTTTGTTCAAAAAACTTTTTAATCAGAGTTTATGTTGTGGCCATCTTTCCGTGCTTTGAATTTGTTACTCATGGTACTGCTACAACAGTTCCGTCAAGGGTTACTTTGGGGCCCAACCTAAAGTGGAGCTATTTCAAAGGAAAATGAGTGAAAGCTTGAATTAGTGGACTGCAGAGGTCACTGTCCACTGTTGTAATTTGAGTTTATTGTAGATTTCTGTAACATGTTTTTTTTCATTTTTTGTGTCCTGATATACGCAGCAAAAGGCAAATCGCTTTGGTATATTGCATTGCAGTGGTGCCATATGGAGAACCAGCCACAATTGATAAACTGGATATAAACTGTCTTGCATGGAGACAAGTTGGAGGCATGGCGTGATCTGTTGCTGTTGGAATTAAAGTGACATTTGAAGAGATTTGCAGACATCGCAGATATTTTTGTGGTGGAAATGTGATTTGTAACATGCTGTTTTGTGTTACTCTATTGCAGCGGTGCAGGCGGCCATCTTGCATGGAGACAAGTCGGAGGCAGTGCAGGATCTGCTACTGTTGGACGTGGCTCCACTGTCTCTGGGTATTGAGACGGCCGGCGGCGTTATGACCTCTCTGATCAAACGTAACACAACGATCCCGACCAAACAGACGCAGACCTTCACTACTTACTCAGATAACCAGCCAGGCGTCTTAATCCAGGTAATGGCTGAGTTGCTCAATGAATTGTCACATATTACAGCTCTTTTGCTGTTAGTCTGTATGCATGCAGCCAAAGTAAACGCGTTCCGGTTTCTGTTTTGATGAAGGTGATGTCCATGGATGTAGCTGATAGTCTTGTTTTTCATTTTTCAAGCATTGGCAAAATGACATAGTTAATGTACTAGGGGTATTTCTCATGAAAAACGTTTTATAGGATTCTTGAAAGGAGCACTATAAAAAGTGAATGTTTTATAATATAGGGCAAGGTAGCTGAACCATAGGGTGACCTTAAACAGAGTGTCCATGATGGACTTTATACTAACATAAGATCATTTGAACACATTTGTTCAAAGTCACCCATGTTTCAGTAATCTCCCACTCTGTTCGCATTTAGAGCTTGCTAGTAATTGCAGGCTTCTGGTTTTCAGATGATTATCCTACATGTTAGTCATTTGATGTTATCAGGTGTATGAGGGTGAGCGTGCCATGACCAAGGACAACAACCTCCTCGGCAAGTTTGAGCTGACCGGTATCCCCCCGGCACCTCGGGGTGTGCCTCAGATTGAGGTGACCTTTGACCTGGACGCTAACGGCATTCTGAACGTGACGGCTGTTGACAAGAGCACTGGGCGTGAGAACAAGATCACCATCACTAATGACAAAGGTGAAGATTTAGTTTCTGCAGTCTTTCAGTGCCATTAGTGGAGGCAGTTGCTCCCCTTAAATTTTAGCCTGTTACACGATTTCTACGGTCATGAGAAGTCGGCAAGTCAGGGAATGCAAAAGTACCAGGGTGCAAAAGTTAACAAAGATGGAGAAACAATTTTGAACTGCTGTATGCAGTCTGCATACAGTTCAGAATTTTTTCTGCTCATTTCGCTCACAGATTCTTTGTACATCAGTTTTAAATTTGTTCTGCCACTCTTGTTTCTGGTGTGATTGCAAGCGATTGAAAACAAACATTGGTATTTCGCATGAACAAACTATTGAGAGAAAACTATTCATTTTGTCTTGGAAAGTCAGAGAAAGTGAATTCTGCAGAGTATTAGGAACCATGCTGTTTATAAAATTTTTTTCCTAAAAGTATAAAGTTTGCAGCTGGAAAATGCCCATTTTGCAGGAATTTGGATTTTGATCAGCCATAATCACTCCTTAGCACCATAGTGCCACTATTCAGTCTCCGTTAACTGCATTGCATGAGAGCTAGAGCTAAGGGGATAGATAAACACAGATCTGATCCACTGATCCAGCTGGGAAGGACTTTATATAGGCTGTGCGCATTACATTACCTATCCCATATATTTTTGCGGATTTAGAGTTTCAGCCCAGTCTGTGCAATGGCTCTATCTTGTACTTGTGCACAGGTCGGCTGAGCAAGGAAGAGATAGAAAAGATGGTGAGAGATGCGGAGAGGTACAAGGAAGAGGATGAGAAACAACGCGACCGTCTGCAGGCAAAGAACGCGCTTGAGAGCTACGCGTTCAACATGAAGCAGACAATTGAGGACGACAAACTCAAGGACAAGATCAGTGACGACGACCGCAAGACTGTACTCGACAAGTGCAATGAGGTCATTCAATGGATTGATGGCAACCAGGTACATACATTGCATTATCCTTGGTTTTATCTTATGTGTACATTGGGTGTTTCAGCCATACCGACATTGACTTTGGTGTAAATGGCAAAAATGCATTCTTGTTTGGCTGTTGATAATATGGCACATTGTGGCTGTGAAATGTTTGTTTTTTTATTGTACGTGCATTTTCTGTAGTGCTGCCACACCCTAGTGCACTAAAGATACCCTCGGTTTCTGCTATTTCTACTTGGAAGTTGGAATTGACACCCACCTTCTGATAAGATGTGTAATGATCAGTCAGTATCTAACATTGCATTAAATGTCCATAATGTATTTGAAAGTACTGTTGATTATGCCATTAGACATCACCATGTACTATTGTGCCTTTTTTGCCAGTAGCCATTTGCTGTCAGTAACGGAATTTTTTTCGTGCGAAACCAACTAGACTGCTTTAGCATGTCTTAGCCATCACTATTCTGTCTGTCCGTCCATCTGTTCGTCACACAGGTGGATCAGTCAAAAATGGTGCAAGCTAGGATCACCAAATTTTCACCCATCGGCTGCCTGGAAGACTCTAGTTTCAGAAACAGAAACAGGAAAGCTTTTCCATAATTTCGGAGGGGGTCACCCCGAACGAGGGCGCTAAATGAGGGAGAGGAGGTAGGAAAGAAAAATTTGTGATTTTTAGCCAATAAGTTGCTGTATCTCAGTAACGGTGCGCGATAGGGCCTAGGTTACTATTATTCACTAATAGGAAGTCGTACACTGGCTCTCAGTTGCCACTGAATTCATGACCTTGGATGACCTTGAACGCTAAAATAGCGGTTTTATGGATTTTTGGCCGTTTTGGGCTGCAAGACACATTTCAAGAGCGAATTGCACCAAAATCGATTGGGATAGACATGGAGAAGCTGCATATGAAGTTTTCAGCATTGAACGTAGATTTCAACGTCCAAGTCTCGATTTTCTAGGTTCAAGGAAACCTGCTCAAGAGGGCATCAAAAAGCGGTACCTCCCTAAAAGTCGTTTAATATTTAACCGTTGTTGGCCAGTCTTTCGTGAAAACAGTTGCAGATAGGAATGGGCATGCTGCTTGTCACAACAAGCACTAGTGACAAGCTTTTCAGTCGTATCAACATCGATGACTTTGAAAGATCCTGAGCTTCCAGAATAAAGGGTTTTTTGTTGATTTTTGCGATCTTCGACTGCAGTGCACACTAAAGGATGAACTGCAGTAAAATGGCTGGAGATAGACTGACAGTTTGCGAACAGGAACTGCTATAGGCTTTTGCACGTCTTGTGAGCATTAGCTCAAATTTCTTGTTAGTGTATAGTAAATTTTTTTTATTTACACAACTTTGCACTCGTGCTAGCAGTTATTTTACTATGTACTTAGAGACTTTTTGTGCTGACATGGTGTCATCCTTTTTTGGTTGTTTTAATTTGTTACTCATTTTACTTTGTCAGCTAGTGGTTAACATTTCCAAGCCAGTGTCTAGTTTGGTTTAGTTTGCACTAAGCATGCCGTGCTGGTGTGTTGTGTGCAGAGATGTAGTACTTGGTACTTGTACTCTAGTACTACTCGAGTACCATTTTGAAGTACTTGCACTTGTGGCTTTGGTGCTTGCAACATCTCTGGTTGTGTGTTCAGTTGGCTGAGAAGGACGAGTTTGAACACAAACAGAAAGAGCTGGAGAAAGTCTGCATGCCTGTTGTCACCAAGCTGTACCAGGGAGCTGGCGGTGGTGCTGGTGGAATGCCGGGTGGTCCCGGGGGATTCCCTGGGGGTTTCCCAGGTGCCGGTGGAGCAGGCGGAGCTTCTGATGGTGGGTCGAAGGGCCCAACCATTGAAGAAGTCGACTAAAGAGGCAGCAGTCCAGAGCTGGAGATTGCACGAAATACGTCACAATAGCACTGAACACTTGTCATTAGGAAATGATTGTTTGGACATTATACGCACATTCTTCTATAACATCTCAGATCTGAGTCATATTATTTGCTTGTATGTGTGCCAGTGTGGTAAATTATAGTAAAATTGCTCTCTTGCCATCCAGCTGTTGGAGATAAAAAATGTCTGCTCTACGTAATGCGTAGTTCGTTCTCTTTTTCTGCACAATATCGATTTTTTTGATGGTATCCCTCTTGCGGCGCAATTCCACGATTTTACCCGTTTACTACACAGTTATCCATGTAAGATATGTTGTCTGTCAAAAGCTTGTAACTGATTTAGTGGCCAGTTGACGGCTCACTTGCAGACTCCAGTAAGGTCCTGAGCCCCAGGGAAGGTGAGATTTGAAGCTCTGCACCCCAGCCAAATTGGTCAATTGCTTCTAATTAAATACGTGGAAGCCTTGATAGCAGTTACGCCTTTTACCAAGTTGCCCCTCATAAGCTCAGCCCAGTAGGCCCACTGTTCACAATGAAAGCTTAGGAGTGGCCTAATCACACGATTGATCATAATAAAATTTTAGTGAAATTTCGATTAATCTGGTGAACAAAATCAAAACAGGTGCAATGACATGATGCCAGCGTGTGTTTCCAGAGAACTTTTCAACCACCGAGTAGTTTCGCCTGTTACTGGGGAAAGCTTGCTGCTAACTAGAAGGTGGTCGTTAAGAGTGCATATCTCCGCCAAGCAAAGTGTATACATGTCATTTCGCCAATTTTTTAGATTTTGGGTCCCTGAGCAGTTGAGCCACATTTTTACAGCTAGGCTGGCACGGAATGTGCCAAAATGTTTGCACTAAACAGCCAGACAAATTACGCTACCGCTAACAGACAAAAGTGTTAGTTTCTAATTTTCAACACGTCAAATCTCATTAGTCACGCGTCCCGATCTGTATTTTTCACTTCTGGAGATGCACATAAACTTCATTTTTGTTACCAATAACGCCGATGATGCAATTTATTAAAGCTACGATAGTCCTTTTTCATACGCTTCACTGTTCTACTTCTTTGGAGGTATGTTACGCACAGCGCGTCAAACAACGTCCCTCAAGTAGCACCTCATTGCAGTCACTCCTATATTTCAATTACAAATCTAAAATAAATTTTCCATAAACTAGGCCAAAACTGCTGAAATCATTTCCCGCTGAGCTAGAAATAGTTCTCAAAGTGGACGTTGTGGTAAATAATGTTGAATTTTTCACCATTTACGAAATATAACATTAAAACTATGAAGTTTGTTTTTCGGGTCTCATTGCTGTCACCGCCCGTTACTTTTACAGCTTTAATAGCATGAACATAGCGCTGAAATTGCGCTTCGAACTGGCCTTACTATCATTTGGTGTGGCCATGTTTAATGCAATTTTCTCATTACTGTCACAGTCATACAAACAATTATTGTACGATAATAAACATACAAATTGAGTAAACTAGTTGTTATAATAATAGCAGTTACAGGTTAACAATTACGTGCACCATGTACAGTCAATTTGCCTCACCTGATTACTCACCACATCAATTATAAAATTTTGAGTGTAAAAGGATTTTTACCTCCGCCAAGGAGGTAACTTTTTTGCCGGACTGTGTGTGTACAAGATAACTCAAAAAGTTATGGACGGATCTTTCTGAAATTTTGAGGGTATGTCGGGCATGGCACAAACTACCAGTGATTAAATTTTGGGGGTGATCCAAAGGGAATCCTGGATTCTGGATCACTTTGCAATTTTCGTTACCATTGCGTTAAAGGGGACATAAGGGAACCGCTGGCAAAGTGAATATGGTGATGCGAATAACGTTGCCTTGGCGGAGATACCTGCAGGCTATGACTGCTTTCTAGTTCTTCATTGCCCAAATAGATGTGACAGCATGAAAATTGAGTAAACTAGTCCTGAAAATTATTTGGTTTTATACGTTTTTTCTATACTTCATTTTTCACATATTACTACATCCAAAATCTAAAAAAAATTGGCGAAATGACCCATACAGACAGACAGACACATATGGACAAAAGCAATCTCATAATCTCCTCCAATTCACTTCGTTCCATTGGCAGAGATAATGAGATAGTTAGTCAGAAAGTGACAACATGGAAATTGGGCTTTTCCAATTTTTTATTAAACCAATCAGCAACAACTTAGAACAGCAAAGCATTTTATAGTAGGCAGTAACTGGTATTTTACAAATGTGACTTATTGAAAATTTACCAATTACAGCAAAACGCAACCTATTTATTACATAGCAAGCAACATACCAACACGTACGAAAACAGTAACCTTTATACCATCCAACAAGTATACCAGCAAATGTCAACACACAAGTAGTAAACAAATTCATAAATGAATGGGTGCAAACCGCAAATGGAAAACGGCATATTAATGCAGATAGACGACTTGACATGTACACGTACAAAAAAACGTGATAGTTGCCTACCAGTAACTTGGGAAAGTATTTAACATGTTTGATTCTATTCACACAGTACTGTATCTGCAATCATCTCATATTCTTATCACATGTCTCAGTTCTGTTCAAACTAACAAAACGAGGCCACTTTATAGGTTATTTATTTGTGAAATGTGTACACATTAGTATAATGCACCACAGCAAAGATGAGTTGATTGTGACACTGGACAATTCTGTAGTAGTCTTTTACTCAAAATAATGCACGTGACATCCATCAGCACGCAAAACTAAACACCTAGCAGGTGACTATGTCAGCATCACACATGGACATTGGACAGTGCCTGTGTCTTGGTTAAGAGATTGCCAACAGTGCACAACTCGGCCCATGTTAACACTAGTTAAACTGGCTACTAGAAATAAACAGATGTGAAATCATCCAGCCGTAACACATGTACACAGGGATGCAAATTATTCTGCAGTGTTCCTAATGTTTCAACAGCCAGTAGAAAACCATTTTAAGTCAAGTGCACATTAGCAGAAACAGCCAAGTATAGCAGTGCACATTATCCATACACCACCGGTCTCTTGCACACTGAACTGACACAAACACAGCTGCCAAGACTAGATTTTATGAGCATTCGGCTTAGTCTGCCAACCAGCAACAAATGCCAAATATACCAAATCAGGGATAAATGCTTGCATCTGGTAAGTCCCATACGATATCAAAACAGTCAATCGCCCAGCCACACAATGCTACTGTCTGCCTACAGGTCAAATGCACATTGTGTTTAACACAAAAGAGCAATGGGTCTGTAGTAAACAAATCATAAAGTAAAGTGATCAATGCAAGATATATCTGTCACTCAGTGTTTAGTAGTTACTTTCACACCTGGGCCATTTTCTACAAAGCGAGTCGTCCTTCTCAAGTGTTACTGATATCCATCAATAGCCAGTAAGTAAACCAGTAAACAAGATGGCTGTTACTATCCGTGTAGAAAGAAACCCACCACAGGTGTCGTAATCCCACTGAATTTCGCCACTTCTTTTGGGTAACAGAAATTGCACAAAACAAACACACATTAGCACATTTAACAAAAGTACAATATTGGCCATAAGTTATAAGATTTACAATGAGATAGAACATGACATGTTACTCAACTCAATTTTACGTTCATTTTTACAGCATTCAAGAACTGCACTACGAGTTGTAGTTCAAATTTTACAGCATACTTACGAACAATTCCGGTACTGCACACATATATTACAGGCAAATTCGACAATGCACAAAAGAATTTATGCCGATAGTTTAAGTTGCAATACACTGAATTTCAAGAACTAGGTGCACCATATTTACGTTGCAATCATATATACATAAAAAAGTTATCAATATTTTTTTTGATTTTCTTGAAACAAATCAAATCAAAAACATCATGGGCATCAACCTGCCACCAGCAAAATTCCAACATCAGACCTATTTTACTACCAGATATATCATCTGATGAAGAAAAAAAAGCATTAATGATAATCACTGAGCCACCCAGCTAGCTCAATTTCTCATTACAAAAAACTTTAGCTCTGCATTACGTTATTGCAGCACACTGCCAGATTTATGAAAAAGACAGACCTATTTATAAACAAGAGAGAATAAAAGTGCAGTAGCTTTTTGAGCATAGGCCACGAAGCATGCCATGGTCTCGGAAGTACCATGGGCCAGACCAGTGCAAAATTCTGTTACCATCAACGATGAAAACGGAAGATATATTGCACAGTTCCAACCCAAGATTGGGAGCATGTGCCAACTGAAACAAGCCCAAGAAGCAAGCAGGAAAGGAAGTAAATGATTTTAGTGTTTTTCTCCGCAGTTATGTCATAGGCCGAAACCGCCGGATGTAGAACTACAGGATCAGAACTGATAACAATTGAAGATGCAGACAGTGTCAAGACCAGATGCAAATGACAAAGTAACAAACAAGCGGACCGAACATAATGCCACAGCAGGATATACCAATCAGTTTGAACTTGTCTGTGAGCTAAGTGCTCCGTCAGACATGACCAGATTGCACGTCATCGGCATGTGAGCAGCACACACGACTTAATTCACATCATATGTACACAATAATACAAACAGCACGTTCATGTCAACATCTGCACACATACACTCCGACGTTTCACAACCGAACAGATATATATTATACAAATATCTGCACTATTATGACTCTATGTTTTAGATAGATTGGCCGGATCATAAGAAACGTGTCGCCTGTGGTGTAATATTACAAAAACATTTACTCTGCATCATGAACTCACAAAAAAGTGCGAGCATATTGGACTACTGACAGCTCAACGGGGAAACCATGTAAATCACGCCGTTAACACCAGAATATTTTTCCACCAAACAAGTGGCTAAAATAGAATATATTTACGTAGAGGTTTGGAGAATATATATCGTTCTGGTTGTTAAAAGCCTCACAATGACAAGCTCACAGCAGGCCAAGCAAGCCAGTCACACTCAACCGGCTTGACAAACACACACATACACAGACAGACCTGGAAATGACCGCGTTGTTGTTCATAACAGTACTGTATTACAGCGAGCAATATGTAGGAACCACAGTTTTCCAAAGTAAATTAACCAACATTTTGCGAGTCGTTTGCCAAAGTTAGTAGCCATGGGCGTCTTGTTTATTAAGTAGACTCTTTGGATTATTTGAAGTATGAAAAATATCTGTCAGTCTGTCTATCATATCCTCAGTAATCAGTCAGATACTTAAGGGTTGCAAACTTGCAGTGGATTTTTGCTCATTGTCAGTCAAGAAGATTTGCAGTTTTTGTCAGAAAAATACACAAAATTCGTTTTAAACTGAAAATTTTAAGTAATCACTGGCCAATACCGAATTCCATAAAATTCCACCGAAATATAAACTCCGCAAAAACAACTACACAGTTCAGTCCAAAATTCCATGCCCACAGAAAACCGTGGTCGCTAGTAATATGCACAAGATGACAGTGCTGCTAATATCAAATGCAGTTTGACCTCTGACCTCACAGTCAACTGCACATTCCCCAGCGTGTAACACAAAAATAATACAGCCTATTTTACACAGTCAGTCACATTAACGATATTGCATATGTGGAAGAACTGAAGAACCGCCATGGCTTGTGTTGATCTGTGCCAAAGTTGGCAGTAGTATCAGACCCACACTGCTAATGGACACTATAGTAATAACATATCTATCAGCAGACAACTGAGGTTATTTTTTTGGCATCATTTTCAAGCTGTCATCTATCAGTCTCGTGCTTTTCACAGTGTCCATACTTCACCCAAAACGATATTTTTAGAAGAAAGTGACCTGTTGGCCGATAATCGAAATAAGCAATATACTTTGGCACTGATGACTGTTTGTGACTTTGTGCGACAAGTATGATGATATTTGGCAAGCGGGAAGTGATCAAAACATCAAGAGCACAGATAAAGCTGCAGTCTCAGATGCCACTTGCTGGGATGCTTCAATGCTGTTAAAATTACCTTGGGTTAATTCACCACCCAACATACTTTTGCCACGTTTAGTTGAGACTGATCTACTATAATTGAAATTATCCCATCATCAGTACATTACCGGTGTGAACACTACCAGTTTCATGCCAACAAGTACTACTATACTGCATTGCTGTTATTTGTAAAAATGCACTGACCACCCGAGCCAAACCCACATTATGTCAAATTTGAGTCACAAAAAAATGACTACCAGCATCTGATGCCACCAGTTAATCAACGTCAGTCTTTTTAACGTCAAAATGTCAGAGCCAATATATGCAAATAACACAATGCAGTAGTGAACCTCATGCCTAGCGACTGTGGCCATTCTGCAAGCCTAGTTTTACAGATGCAAACAATTGCAAAATCGTCAAACTAAAAAGCGTACAAAAATACCAAACGCAGCCGCAACTTCACACATTAAAGCACAGCGATTTAACAGCACTTCAGAGCAGCAAACATTACAGTAACCTAATCACACGTAAACACATGTGACACTTGTCGGCTGCAAACTAACTTTCACACTGTACAGCACAAAATCATACCTAAACTCCAGGCCTCACTAGCAGTGCAACACCATCGCACTGATAGCTGCAGAGCACTGTTTCATTGGCTATTACCCAAGTGCTACTGTCGCCTTTTAAACAATTCGGTCTATATTACATAAGTTGGATAAATATAAAAATGACGAAAACCAACGAAACATTAACACAGTTTGATGCTCCTTTCATTACGTGCCACAATTACATAGCAAACCAAATAACACACTGCAGCCAAACAACTAGCTTACAAAACTAGTTTGCGAAAGCTGCATGTCCGTGAAATGCATGGTGATTCACGGCATCACCACACAACAGACACAAGAAGAAGAAAAGGTCAATGCGGTCACTTTCTCACTCACTTAGTCGCAATTAGTGAATCAATCTCGGACGATATGATACGAACAACGTCCAAGTCGACAAGTGAAAACGTAACTTAAGTATCACAATTTAAACAACAAGTCCTAGCACGAAATGATGCCTGCCCGTGTGACTGCCAGCCAGCCGGCTACATGGTTTCTCCCAACCTCGCCATGTACCACATTGAAAACAGAATGATCCCGTAAGTTTGTGTGATAATACGGCAGGCTGCTGAACGCGAGTAGTGTCTGCACCCCCTAGGAAATGAGGCAAAGATCAACAACTTCGGCCGCAGATGTCTTAACATGATATACAGCAATGATAGCTGACGGCCAAGTGATAACTGTCACCTCAGAAGAAAACGCCAAACTGGACAACTGCCCAGTTCAGTCAAAGGCTGACGAAAAGAAATGCAATGTAAACCTGCTGATGAAACCATCAGCTGACAAATGAATACTTTGTGTTATGTTAGCGTATGAATCTTGGAGGCCGGGAACATTTGTGAAACAGCAGAGAGATGGCAGCTAGGGGAGTGGCCGGGGGGCTGCAGAAGCAACGCCATTGTAGTCACGGTGACGCATGTCATCAGATGAGGCAACGTGCGCAGAGGCACCGGCGCCTCGCTGCTGTCTAGCAGCGTGAGAGTGACTGTGTGCATGGACTGGACGTGGGTCGGTGGTATTCACTGATGTGCTACCACCACGCTGCGGCCGGGGCTCCAAGCCAGCACCAGACGACGACTGAGCCGAAGTATCCCTCACTGTCGGTGTCGATGTAACTGACTGCTGGATGTCTTCAAACTCCAGCATACAGCGCTCGTTGGCCGCTGCACTCGCGCTGTCGGCCGAACTTTCCTTGTTCTTCTGAGCAATTTGAGCATAGCTAAGTTTTGGCATCTGCACATCGCACGCAAGAACCATTCGAACCCAATCACATGATGTGAGATCTCACATGCAAAAAAACACCTGCCACAAATCTATACTGCAAAATCTTGAAGCACAACGATTTAAACAACAGCTAGAAGACATTCTTGGGCAGGTTCCGACAATGCAGGACACTGAGAGTGACTGTTAAACAATCACTACAAGTTACCTTATTACCCATATCTAAAACATTCTATAGGCTGGCATATTTACATATAACTGTTAATTACATTTCATGGTATTCCAAAAATCCACTGGGAACTGGGGATGTGTTCAAAAAACTATCCTGCTAGTCTGTTTTCACAATGCTTGTTGCCAAACAGACCTCTCTACGAAGCATGGAAGATTATAGCACTTTCCATACTTTTCACCGCAACCATCCTCCTGATGCAGTTAACGTTACGTAACAGAAAAAGCACATATGTACAGGGTGTGCCAAAAAATGACCCATGACCCAACTTATTTTTGTCAGAATTTTGTCAAATCTGCACCAAATTTGATAATTTTTAGCGCAGATAGCCAGGATGATGAAATTACGTAAAGTTTACTCATTGTCCGCCTCACGTAATTTATGTCAACGCACTACCGTGTGAAACACATGTGCTCCAAATTATTGTGTAATGCTGAGTTGTTGTCTCTGTAAACGTTCTAACAACTTAATTAAAAACACAATAAACTGAAATGTGATTTATTCAGCAGATTGTAAGTTTGTGTAACAACTTGCTTCCAAATCATCAGAATTTATGCCCAAAGTGTATGCAATGGCTTAGACATGATGCCAAGGCTGAATAGCGGCATTAACGATCAACTGATCAGAATGCACAACGCACATTCACAGATAAAATGTGTTTCTAGCTCATCAATCAGTTATTTTGTTATCTGCTATTTTCAGCGTAAAACATTTAATACCACACAATTATTACATCACATGGCACCCTCTGTCAAATTGGTAATAAAAAAATGAGCAATCTGATACTCATAATTACTGCGTAATGTAACAATTTGGAGCATCTGCGTTTTACATAGTAGGGCGTTGACATAAATTACATGAGGTGAACAGTAAGTGTACCTTACATAATTCTATCTATCGTCCTGGCTCTCTGCGTGCCAGAAATTATCAAATTTGGTACAGATTTGCCACACCCTGTATATTGTATAGCACCAATGACGTCAAAACATAACCAGTGACCAATCAGCACAAAGCAGACTAAGAAAATAATGAAAAGTACAATTGTTGTACATATTTGTCAACAAAGAGAAAAACAGACAAAAAATATATACAAATAAAAACACTACAGTCGGTAAAACCATAGAACAAACTAACACATTACAAACTGACACATTTACACAACAGTTACAATTAATCGTAACTAGTCAAAGTGCCGATGACTTACATATAAAAAGGCAAAAAGTAAAATGACAACCAAAACAGACCGGTTTACTGGCGGGCATGTTGTGATGAGCGGCAGTGGACGAGACGCTGACATCAGGGGTGTGCGAAACAGAAGCCGGTTCAACGTTAACGTGATCAGAGGACGACGAAGTCAGGCCATCCGTGCTTGTTGACCGGTTCACCCTGTCACCAGAACAAAACCCACACAGCTGTCAGAAAACAATGGCGGTCACATCAATGACACCGAACTGGGTTAGTACAGAGATCGCATAACCCAGCCACACAGGCCAACTCAGCCTAGCCAAGCTTAGAAGGTTAGCGCAACGAGTGCTGGCAATGGTTAGAAGCACTGCGCGAGAAGAAATGGTGACTTCTGCATAACTGCTACCAGGACTGCTGGGATAAGGACTCAGCCGGGTAAAGTCAGGCGACTTGGGCTGTGTGTTAACATCATTGGGTTTAACCCCCACTTGCTCAGAAGCACACTAAAAAGGGATGGTCTCTAACACAAATGACTCAACTTTCTCTGTGATATCTATCTCTACTATACACTGAATGAGGGATCAATGCCACATGTTCCCTAGAAATCACAATCAACAAAGCAATTTTCCATTGCTCAAAACACAAGACTCTCTGTACCAGGCAAACAGTTATGGGTTCCTGATCAGTCTTTCCTTGTTCATCTCTTAGCATCGGGCTATAATCACTTTGTTTGCATTTGATAAAGGTAAAAATGGTTCCCTATAGCAATTAATGACAATTCATCTCTTACAAAATTACACAGCATTACCTGCCACCCGACACAGGCAAACATGCATACTGTAACCCTACCCTAACAGACCGGTACTAAATTTAAAGATAAAAAGAGGGATGAAGGGCTGGTGGTTGGTTATATATTTGCAACAATAAGTGGCCACTGTCCAGTTAGAGAAGCCAGTTGACCTGTGTGAAGGAGGAGCAACAACGGCAGCATTGCAGCTGCTAGTAGCTGCTGCTGGTGTGGAGACTGAAGCTAATGACACAGTGTCCTGAGGTGACGAGTGACTGGCGGCCGGTGGCACTGCGGGCGCGGTGGCAGTACCGGTGACATTGCGAGCAATCGTAGCATCGGCCACTGTCAGCTTGCTCACACCTTTCACGACATCCGACAATGTTTTGTTGTCAACGACCAACGAGTCGCCAACCGCTGCAGTGTTCGACTGTCAACAAACATACAACGAATTGACTTACCTGCATTCTACACTCTAAACCATCATCACACATCAGCCAAATGACTAGAAAATCTGTCGGCTCCTAAAGAAAGGGTACAGCCCTTCCCAAGACATAAGGCCCACAAGGCAGTGCTTGATCTCCTGTTTTCTTAGCAGTCAGCCAGACACAACTATGGGGCTAGTGAACAGTGTGATGCACCTATTACCCAGCATTTACCAGTACTGTTTCCAACTACCACAGAGGGATGGCCAGGCTGAGTTAATATGGGTGGCTGATCACGTATCTAGATGGTTCACCGATATACAGATGGGCAGGCACCCATCCAAATATTAACAGGGTTCCTACAGGCTTTCTGTAGCAAAATTCCCAGACTTTTCCAGTCATGGAATGACAATTTCCCTGACATTATCGAAACAATAACCCTATCGCACAAATGTCATAAATGGTATTAAGTAATGAAATGGTATTAATAGAGCAATATGCAAACGACAGAGGCCCTG
>Ga0209671_1001487_pt1 | contig 19707 bp, 7 predicted proteins | sample WorMetHERISLAND2_2_FD_187401 | JGI IMG/M metagenome (GOLD analysis project Ga0209671, IMG submission 187401) | Marine gutless worms symbiont microbial communities from Max Planck institute for Marine Microbiology, Germany - Olavius geniculatus... | ecosystem: Host-associated > Annelida >...
CGCGTGCACCGTCGTACACTAGTGATCCGTAGACTTCATCCATAGATCTCATTCGTATGGCTTTTGGCTACAGTTTCAAAGAAAGCCCAGTAAAACAAAATCAGTCGCCAGAGGGCGCCAGACGACCAGCGGCTAAATTATCTATAGAGTTTCACTTGTACTCACCAGAGGGCGCCACCTATCTCGCTCTGCCAATGCTGTATTGACTGAAAATCGCAAATTTTTTTCCACCCCCTCTCATTTAGCGCCCTCGTTTGGGGTGACCCCCTTCGAATTTATGGAAAAGTGTTATGGTTCCTGAAACTAGAGTCTTCCAGACAGCCGATGGTGAAGATTTGGCAATTCTAGCTTGCACCGTTTTTGACTGATCCACCTGTGTGACGGACAGACAGACAGACAGAATTGTGATGGCTAAGATGCGCTACAGCAGTAGCCGCTGTTGCGCGTAAAAATGGAGTGCTGAGACAACTGGACAAACAATAAAAAAATTTGATGAGTTTTATTGGGCTAACCCACCTAGAAGGCTGCTGAAAAGAACCTCTCAAGTTAATCCTACTTTAGTTTGTTAATCAACTGTTCCACTAATGATAAAACTTCATCACTCCTTATGTTTTCGGAAACATTTAAACTTATAAATTAGCAAATTCTGGAATGGTCTATATACTAGAACGCAAGTGAAAACACAGACAAATCAAGTAACATAATCTTCAGCTAAGGTTGAAGTTGAGCTTTTTTAGAAACCCAAAACCCAACAAATATCCCCAAAACCCAATAAAACCAACTGCATTGGGCCTTTTTAAAAACTGCATTTTTCAACCCTGAAAAAATGGTGCTCCATCAGCTACAAAAATTTGCAAAACTGACCTTTGGGAACTTGGCAAAATCAGCTGTAAATGGCTGAAAAAAGAACTGACAGAGGAACTATCCAACAGACATATCAATGATAGAATCTAGTCAAGTAAACACTGACTGTGCCATGGCAAGTGTCTTCTGACATCGACCGGCTGACTGCTGGCGGAGCTGCTGTCAATCGCACTGACTGACAAGACAGACGTCGCTACAGGCTCAGCTTCCTCATCTCCACATGCTGCATCTGCATCATATCTGTCCCGGTAGTCCTTCAGCTCCTACAGGAAACAAAAAAAACAACAAATCATTAGCAAAAACAAGACCAGCAAAAAAGCATGATAACATTTTTTACTCCTCGAGCGCTACGTTCCTAACAAAGTGGAGTATATGAGATCAGTATAATATTGAGGACCAACCGACGACCGACCAATGACCGACCTCTGTTCCTGGAAGTGCCTTCCTGGAAAAACTTCAAACGACCATATCTCCATAACGGTGCCAGATAGACGCATGGTCACAATGGACCACCCATAGGAAGTCGACCACCACGAGTCGAATAGTCACGTGACCGATACTGTCACATGAACCAAAAAAGTCAAGGTTGTGACCCCGTTATTTTTGAGGTGTCATATCTCGATAATGGTGCCAGATAGAGGCATGCGTTGAGGCCCATCAAGACCAATAGCAACTTGCATCATCGACCATTTTTGAAAATTTTTCCTCTCAGTTCATAAAATCAGGCAATATTTTATGAACTTTGTGAGACAATTTCCAATAATGACCTTAAAGCCAGTCACTATTAGTACAGGATTAGACAGGTCTTAAATAAACGCCGGGTCTCTAATATAAGCCCTTCGAAAGCCCTTATAAGAACGAAAAAGCCCTTAGAAAAACACAGCAGAAAATAATGCACGTGAAGAGTACCTTAGATTGGTTACAATCTAATAATATTTGTTGTATTCAACATCTGATTTTGTTGGCATTTCGGCAACTGCTGCGCCTTCTTCAGAAAGTGAAAAAATAAAACACTGAAACACTTCGACAGAGAATGCCTGTTTATTGCCAGATGTTGCTTCTGAGGAAGCCAAGACATCAACTGAAATAAATAACAGAGCCCCGTAATTTGATCAATTCATACAGTTTGCTAGTTCCTGTTTCAACCTACGACTTTATGCAAAAATGTTCTAATGCTCCGTTGCTGACGTTGGGAAAGTGTATAAAACAGGATGACTTAGCAATAGTCAGTGGCTTCTATCCCTATACCTGGTGGGCGCAGCTTGCACCCAGTCAAAAATAGGGGGAAAGTTTTGACAAGGTTGTAGATCAAAACTTGTAGTGTAGGGTGTAGTTTGCCCAGTGAAAATAGGGGGAAAGTTTTGATCTACAACCTTGTCAAAACTTTCCCCCTATTTTCACTGGGCAAACTACACCCTTAACCAAACTTCCCCCTATTTTTCAATCTACACCATTAACAAAACTTTCTCCCTAGGAAGGGAATAAGCCCAAAATGAGAGGAGAACTTGAGACGATATTGGGGGGGAACCTGAGCCCAAAACTGAGGGGGAGGAGCTGTGCCCAATTTCGACTTCAGATTTGGGGGAACAGAAGCCACTGGCAATAGTACCTGCTGTGTGAGAGCCAACTGATGCTGAACAATTGCAAGCTGCTCATTGAGCTGTGCCAGTTCCAACTGTTTGACCTCGGAGGACGCCAACTGCATGCCACAAAGTCACCAGTACACAACGCGACTATTGGCTGGCTATGCTTCGGACGGCTTATAGCAACCATTAAAATCACCCAGTGTTTGTCTGTTGCGATGCCACAGCAGAGCTGCTGCTGCTGCCGTGTTGCAGCAACAGACCGACCAACCAGCACTGTCAAACTTCTAACAGAAGCCCCCGACTGCTATTTCATGCTATTGCTTGTTACTGTAGTAGACTGTGGCCAAATTTTCAAAACTTTCCTAAAACATTTTCCAAAAGATCTTCCTACGTCAGATGATTTAGAAATTCCAAAAAAGTTTTCTTTTCCGAATTTTCGATGGCTTTCTTTGCGTTTCAAAAAAACTTCTTGTCTTATCTTCCTAAACTAGTTCAACCAGTCAGATGTGCTTATACCGACCATGTGACGTAATCACCCTAGTTTGAAAACTTCTTGTCTTAGCACGTTGATGGGAAATGCAATTTACACATCGCTTCGTTGTTTAAGTGGACCAAACGTCAATTTGCTCTACTTACTCATTGTTGATTTTACCGCAGCGTCACACAAATAAGCTATGACGTCACATATGACGTCTAAGCTAAGTGTCAACATTGCATACTTTTCACAAATTTCATTTTATTACCCAGCTTTCTCCATGTAGAACAAATTAGTGCTTTCCTATATATTTGCCTAAATTCTTCCTAAGAAGTTTCCAAAGAAATTTCGAAAACTGCGCACCCTTTCTTAAAATCTTCTTATAGGAACATCTCAAATTCTTCGAGACATTTTCCAAAGACGTTTTGAACATTTGACCCCTGGTTCACTAATTCTGAGTATGTTCAGGTTCAACCGGTCTCCAAAAGTTAACTTTTGACAACTGGTGGTAGAGAACGTTTTACAAGTAAGGTGGTTTGTCATCCAAACACTGAAAGGGCATTTCTCACAAGCAGTATGGCTAGCTAACTCTGAACAATCTGTACAACTCTAGTTAACTAGCACGCTGGTAAGAAAGCTTAATGCTAAGGTGCAAACCGCAATTAGTTGTACGCAAAACAAGCAAAAAGTGCTAAAAACAGCTTTGCCTCATTTAAATGAAAAAACATTTAGCAGATGTTAATAAAGCTTAATTAGCTAATCATACCAAATCTACCCAATACCATCTATTACAAAAAAGGTTTCAAAAAATTTTAAAAAATTGTTAAAAAATTGTAAATAATTAAAAAATAGGAAATTTTATCTGCTCAAGCAGGACAGCATAATCACAGACACCTGAAGCAGTGAAGCAACAGCCAATGACGGCCACAGCCAAAAAAAGAATCTACGGAAAAGATTTAGGGAGAAGATTACAATTAATGATTTCCAGCGTGACTCTTTGCTTTAGCAGACAAAATGCAACATTGCCGACTGCTGAATAAAGTTTTGCATCCAACAAACACACTTACATAAAGCTACATGTACCAGCAGTAGTGAGTGAGTGACTGAGAGAGTGAGTAAGGTTTAACGTCCGACCCGACACAGTATAGGTCATTTTAAGGATGGCCTTTGCAGGCAGAATGCACATATACAGGGTGGGCCAAAAAGACGTGCCACTTTACTTTTGTCCATATCTTCGCCAATTATTGACCAATTTTCAAAATTCTTTCACTGGCACACTCTACAGACATAAATGTGTCTCTACACTACCTTGCGAAATATTAACGAAATATGCATACATAACGATAATAACAAACAAACGTTTTTGTAAAATAAAAAAAAAACACTTCCAACCAACATTGCAGAGTGCTCTGTGCTACACTAAACTATGTGCGTCTAACGAATCATTCACCGCAATGTTGCTCTGAAGTGCTTTTTCATTTATCTAGATTTTTGTTATTGTCGTTAGTTTTTGCTTACATTTATATTTCACAAGGTAGAGTAGAAACACATTTACCGTGTGGTGGGATATGTAATAAGCACATTATTGCAAATTTAAAATCGATCAATAACTGGCGAAGATATTGACAAAAGTAAAGTGGCACGTTTTTATGGCCCACAGTGTATAAGCCCATAAACACATAATGAAACACAAAATTTATTGCTTACAGAAAAACCACATAAGAAACACACGAAACACAATTTATATAAATCCTATGAGTTAGCATGTAACAGCGATGTTCTTAGTGCTGTTTTGATAAGCTTCCCTGTTATCATGATCTTGCGATAACTGTAGTGGTACTAGAACAGCCTAAAAGCAACGTGTTCTGTACCTGCCGAGAGCCAGCCGTGAGTCCAGTCGAGTCACTATCTGTCTGCTCAATCACTCTAGCAAGCCGTTCAACTTCAAACTTGAACCTCGTGTTCAACTCCTCGTTCCTATGCAGCAACATCTTCCGTGCAAATTCAACGCTCTGCAGCCAAAAAATCTGCATAAAGATTTATTACTGAAATTAATAAAAAAGCAAAAGTCTAATTACCTGCTCTTGTGCTGCTTACATGAGTCGAACTTGTGACAAGAAGCGCTTTACAATCTCGGAAGTGGCAGCTGATTGGCATGAGCTAATGATACCGCAGCGCACTATGCGGCCATCCATTGCCTGTGCCAGTAAGCAACGGGACTCAGGGTGCAGCAAACAGACATACCACTGCCCCAATCAGAATAACTAGTCCATTTCATGTAGGTTACTACTCAATACCACTTTATCTGTCGACAGCAATCTACAAAAATTAACATATATTCCATTAAATGCTATATCCTTGTATCTAACAGCATCTGAATGTAAATAATCACATTATCTCACAAATGAAGCCGGACATCACCTTGCAAGCAGGTCGTGTATTCGACGTCGGCCATCTTGAATGGCTTTGGACTGCAATTCAACACGCTCGGAGAGTTCGGCGCATTCCAAACACTTGACTGAGTACTGTTCAGACATCCAACACATCTCCTCTCTTATCTGAGCCAAGTCCTTGCTGCAATCGACCAACACAATACCATCTTCATCAACAAGCTATGTCTACGCGATATTTCATAAAAAGAACCCATTTTTGTTTTTTCATAATTCACTCAGATGATCAATTTACACAAAATTTTACTAGTTGTAGCTGAAAAAGTACTAATTCAAAATATTTGAACAAAATATTATATAAAATTAAATATTAAATATTCTTTGCTAGTCGTGACATAACGCTGACGTCACAGTGTGTCGTGAGTACAAGCTAGCTAGTCTCAACCGGTGCTGTCAGTTGCTACTTTGCTTTAAGGGTGAATTTAATCTGGTTCACTGATGAAAAGTGTACATCGTATCAACAATAAGCAACACAGGGGCATGAAATCAGGCGTTTCGCGATCCAAAAACTGAACCATCTTGCAAGCTCGATGTTCTAGTGCACTGTCTTGCTCGAACATGCGAAAGTCAAGCTATTCCCACAGACACGTAAATGCAATTGCTTTGCGCGTTTTTTGTAACTGTAACTGTAAAATTTCAAAAATTTATCATGAACGAACCAGATTTTTCACCACTGGAGCAGGGTAGCAACTGACAGCACCAGTTGAGACTTGCAAGCTTGTACCCGTGACACATTATGACTTCAGCGTTACGTCACGACTATCAAAGAATATTTAATCAACTGCAATATTTTGTTGAAATGGTCAAATTAATATTTTTCTAGCTACAACTGTTAAAAATTTCACGTAAATTGATCATCATTTGAGTAAATTATGAAAGAAAGAAATAGGGGTCCTTTTTTAATGAAACACCGTGTATATTGGTATTCATGACATGCATCTTAACATTCAAAAAATATATTTTTTATAGACAGCTGGGCTACTGGGGGTCTAGCCATTATTGTGTGGCTTGGCAGTCTAATGGTTAGCATGTCGGACTCATGATCACAAGGTCGCTGGTTTGACTCCGAGCAGTGCCAAATAACAACCCTGGGCAAGTTGTTTACACACACGATCCACTGTCACCAGACAGTACAATTTGATACCAGCTTAACTGGCAGTAAAATAGCGGCAGTAGATGTGATAGGTGTGGCTTACCACCGACATAAATGAGCTGTGGCTCAAAGCCGTATAGAGGAGGTGAGTACCGATGATCTCAAGATCGCAGAGCTGTCAGAAAACACGTTGACAGTGGGGTGAGTTTGAAAGTTTACCTAACAATAAAATAATGATTATCTAAGGTTCATTTCAGTAGCGATAATATCATCTCAGAAAAAAACAAAAATACCATTTGGTGACTGATAATGTGCAAAGCCCAAAGTGATCAAAACAGAAGTGTTATTCATACTCATGCTGTTTCTGCAGGGATTCGAGATCTGCATTACTCTGAGTCTTGGCCAGCAGATCAAGATATTTTCGGCGTTCTTTCTCCACATCTTGTTCATGAGCTTTCCTCATCGCTTCCAGCGCTGAACAGCAAACAGTATTCCAGTATCTGTCAATATTCAACAAGAAAGCCCAGCTGTTGCTAGGGAAGATGCACTACAACCTATGCAGTTCCTGTTGCAGTACTGACCTTCAAGGTCACCCAAGGTCGATGAAAGGAAAGGGTGTATCCAATTTCCTATTAGTGATTAATAGTAACCTTGGCCCTATCTCTAACCGTTTCTCAGATATGGCCAGTTTACGCTTGAAAACGTGCACTTTTCATCGACCCCTCCGTTCAACCCGAAATATGAAATTGTTCCCCTTGCACTGCATCCCCCAAATTTTGTACATAAAGAGGACTAATTATTTGTGCAAAATTTGTCCCCTATGACCCAATGCTTAGCAACAATATATCTATTACAAACAGACAAACAGGCAGATGACAACCATGCCATGCCATACAGCAGAGCATGCCAAAAACTAGGCAAAGGATAGGCTAAAACATTTCACACAAACAGCAAATGACAGAGCTAAAATCAAAATAACAAAAACAAACTTATGACATGATATGATACAGATTTGCAAGCTGTCAGTTTAATTTAACACATAAATAAACTAAAAAAAAACTGAAATATCATAAATGAAAATGAAACGAGAAAAACTGCAATAGAACTGCACGTAACATACCCAGTCAGCAAACCACGTCATGTAATTTTCAACAACATTTCGTCATCACTGCCCTGTTTTTGCTGCCGTCTAAAAATGAACTGTTCAAAGAGGCCTACAGCATAAACTAGCACGTTTGTGATAGCTTTGCTGTTCGAACTGGGTGAACATATACTATTGTATTCAACTAAACTAAACATGTCAGACGAATGGTTTTGTTAACGCAAAAAATTTGGAGTATAACTCTGGGATTTGATTGAAGGGTTTAAATTTTACTGGGTTTCAATTTTATTTACTAGTAATTTAAACTAACAAACCAGCTTGTGTATCGAGAGCTTCAGACTGAAGCAGTTCGTCCTTTTCCTGTTGAAGTCTTTCGAGTTCTTGCAAATGAGCCGCCTTCAGTTCCAACACAGTCCTCTGATGTGACTTCTCCAAGCAACGAAACCCGTGTTCATTCATCTCCTGATGGCACAATATGAGAGTGACACCAAAGGATTTCATTTCTGATGAAAAACTGATGAGTTGATGAAAACTAGTGGTCGTGACAAAAATATTAATTTTTGACAAATTTTGATAAAATTTGCTGAATTTTTACTTTCTGACAAACGAAAAATGGCATTTTTGGCGGCAAAATTTTTTGAAGCCTATTTATCATAAAAAGCACTCAATTTTGGATGGCGAAAAAATGGCAAAATTTGGGATTTGTGGTAAAGTTTGCACTTTTTGACAAACGAAAAAATAAGTGAAAACCAAAAGCCTCAAAACCGTGTTGGCAAAACTTTACAGAATTAGCTAACAACAGTTACAGTTATGCACTGCTAAAAAAGTATTAATTTTGGATGGCAAAATTTGGCAAAATTAGAGATTTTTGGCAAAATGTTTGACAAAATTTGCACTTTTTGACAAACAAAAAATGGCATTTTTGGCGGCAAAATCCTTTGGAACCTAAACACGATAAAAGAGAGATCAGTTTAAACACTGATTGTAACTTTGGACGATGATGCAGTCTTTAGTTTAGTCTACTTAGTTCATTTATACTTGATGTAATATTATTATTTATATTCTCTGAATTGTATTTCTGATTTGTATTTTGTGTTTGCTTCTATGTTGCATACATTTGTTGCGCTTAATAACGGAAGTTATCGTTATCGTTATCGTTAATAAAATGTTTGTTTTTTGTTAATTTAAAATTTTGTGACTGATGTTATCGTTTCTATGGAGTATTACCATGCAGACACCTCTACTGAAAGTGCCACAAGAAAACTTCAGCTGGTACTCTGTTCTTAAAATTTTACCCAAAGTAATGGATGACATTAAGGGCTGACTACATGACTATATTGTTTGTATGAAAATTGGTTGATTTCGAAACAGGATTGTTGGCGTTATGTGAAAATACATCAAGGGTCCGGTTTTTTTGAGGACAAGCTGTATGCTGGAGAATTAAGTATAACAGTACATCACAGCGACCACAAATACTGCACAACAAAATAAGAAAAGTTTTTAGTATCAACATTGAAACTTTGACATCTGCATGGTTTAATCACTCAACCAATCAATCAATGAATGAATAAATTAATGAACTTATTAATTAATCAATCAATAACTGAATCACTTTATTTGCTGAATTAAACATGATAGCCTACTAACAAAAGTGTACCACAAGAAAACTCACAGCATGCAAAACATGCCAGCTCATCAGGAAAGAAAGTGCACTTATGACAGCTGTAGAACGATTCTTAACAAGAAACAAAACAATTCAGATAAGAAATAAAACCGTACATCCATCACTATCATAATCATACCTTGATGCGTTCAATCTCCTTCATGTATCGTCGACGCACTTGATCCTCATCAACAGCAGTGGCGCTGCTCGTGTCGACCGCAGCCAGCAGTTGTGCGACCTCGTCTTTGCTGCGTGCCAATTCACGTTTGTGAGCCGTCCGTTGTAACGACAATTCACGCTCGTAGTCCGCCTGCACACGCCAGACCATCCATCGTCACCTTGCTTCACACCGACAACCAGTGTTGATATACCATAAAACTTCCAACTGAAGCCGGGTCCAACACAAAGCCCGTCGGTTAAAGGCGCTGGCTGTTAATTTGACCTGGCAGCCGAAGCCAAAACCGTAAAAGCTGAGCTGCAAAATGTTCGAGCCAAACCGCATTTTTTTTAGCTAAAGCCACAAAATATTTGAGCCGAGTCCTCAAGATGCAAAATTTTCCAGTTCATATTTCTCAACTGTCTGTAAGAGTCTACTCGTTTTTTGGCCGACTGTTCGGTTGAGTCCTTGGCACGATGTAATGTCTGTCGGTCTTTGTCGTCTGTAATGCATGTATTGTGGCTAAATGGTACGTCCTACCAGAAAACTTATTACGATTAATCAGCGCAGCTCTTAGCGCACAAAACTTCAGCAATCCAGTGCAAAGAAAACATTTTCAAGCGTGGGATTAAACAGTGGGGGGGTGCAAAGCAGAAAAATGTGCACTTTTGAACCAATAAGTAGCCATGTCTCAGAAACGGTGAGAGGTTAAGGCCAAGTTTGCTACTGATCAGTGATCACTGATAAAAAATGGAATAAGACTTTTCAGATGACATAAAAAAATCATTGACTTTGAATGACCTTCAAGGTTTATTATGTACTCTGCTATGCCAGTTGTGTGGTATTGTGACTAAACAGTAATTCGTAGGGGGTCGGCGATGGTACCATTGGATAAAGCGATGTCAAGTTCATATAATATGCTGCCATTAGTAAACACAATTTTGAATGCAAAGTTGCTGCCTGCAGACATCAACCATGTGCACCAGATTAGTGTACTGTATTGTAGCACTAATTGTAGTGTTTGATACAGATCAGGGAAATATTTGTTGCTTCGGTTAAACAGTAATGAGGCAGGCAAGAGTACAGCTGTAATAAAAAGTGTTTTGGCACTCTGTGGCCAACAGGTATTAAACATTCTTTTCTGAAGCAGTTATTCTAAGTAATGTTAAACTTATGCAGTAGTTGCCACACAGCGCATGCTAATACTCTTAACACGTAAACATTCAACAGGTTCACAAGTGAGTGGTGTTTCCAAATAATGCATCAGCACATAAAAGAAAAACGTTTCAAAAACCTGCATATTCTGCATATGAGCTTCGACGTCCGCCACACGTTTCTCCGCTGCCAGCTGATTCAGTAAAACACACAAAATAACTGAAAAAAGTCAGTCAACACGAAAGGCATTATTAGGCATAATGGCCTTGTTCAGTTGTCTGCTAACCTCTAATGACTCGACAAAGTCCCAAGGAGAAAGATGTTAACTCTGTAGTGCATTATAAATTCACGTTCTGTCTCTTCATGCAATCGTATTTAGTTTGCTATTGAAAATTTCAGACATTTGAGTTAGTTTTGGTGACTGTTAGAAATGCACATTCAAAACCCCAAAAGTGGCCAGAACAACATGACAACAAACAGCATAAGAAACAGGCAATGGTAAACCATCGAGACCAACTGCATTGTCCTAAAAATACTATACTATACTAAATGTCAATGTCATTCGTGAAGCAGAAAACATGTACCAAAATATGTCGCAAGCTGAAACTGATGGGTCCAAGACAAATGTGTGGCTGCAACAGCCTGTGATGAAATATCAAGCTGGAAAAATGATTCCAGCGAGGCTGCAGGCTTGAAAGTCATACTTTCTGGTAGAGGATCTGGCATGTATCTAGCACTAAATACAAAAATACTCAAATACAGCAGAATAGTATAAAAATACTCACCACTCTTGCATTATGTTCCTCTGTCAGTTTTCCGTTGTCTGACTTTTCCAGTTGCTGTTCCTCTTCACAGACCCGGGACTGCAGAGCTGTCATTTCCTGCTGCCTTTGACGGTCCACTTCCCGATGAATTTCACCGACATTTGACTCCTGCTGGGAAACACCACTATCTCCATGTGTCAGTCGTGCCTTGTCACATTGCCGTTCTGCATCCAGTTCAAGTTTCAGCTGCGCAATTGCTTCATCTTTCTGCAGCAAAATTTCTCGGTCTATAGCCGAATTGGCTCGAAGCTTTTCTGATAAACTGCTAACCTGAGCGGTCAATTCGAAGTTCTTCCGTTCCAAGCTGGATACCAGTGAACCCAGTTTGTCGTTATCCACTTGACGCTGTTTTAGAGCTGCATTCTCTTCCACTAAACTACTAATCGTGCTTTTCATTTCATCTGCTGCACGTTCCATCATCTCGCTTCTTTTTTCCTTCTCCGCTATTGTCCGTTCCAGCCTGGATATACTGTCAGCCGACTGCTTCAAGTCCAGCTCCAGGTTGGAGATGGTTACTGAACTGCCTTCCAGCTTCAGCTGCATGGCAGAAGTGCTTTCGGTAACGTCGTTCAGCTGCCCTCGCAATGAGTCTCGCTCTTTTGCTGTTCTCGACAGCTGGTCCAACGCATCTTTTATCCGGCGTTCGGTCACCATTAACTTATCCTCTAGACCTGCAATTTGCTCATCTCGTTCCACAATGTCAGGATCTGGTAACGTCTGAGTTGCTGTAACCTTCTTCAACCGAGCCTGTTCTTCTAACTTGTGTCGAGTGTGGTTAATTTCTCGCTCAAGATCATTGCAGTGGTGTGTCTTACTGTCCAGCTGTCGTTCGAGTAGCGCCACCTTATCAGCCTCCTCTGCCATCAAACTGTTCTTCTCACCCAACTCCACTTTCAGCTCTTCAGTGTGTGAATACGCAAGCTGAAGTTCCTCTTTCCCCTGCTCCAGTTCTTTGGACATCGCCGCCAGTTTCCGAGTCAGATCTTTGACGCTGGCTTCCAGGTTCTTGACCAGATCGCAGAACTGGTCGCGTTCGTCCTTCACCGTCTGAAACGTTTCTCGGAGTTCGCGTTCAACGGACGAGCGAATCTTCTGTGCTGCCTGCGTCAGCTGCAACTGCAAACTGTCAATCTCAGACTTCTGTGAACGCATTGTCTTCAGCGCCTGCTGCAGCTTCCGCTTCTGGTTCTGTGCCTGTAATGAAAAACATACATAAAGTTTTCTGTAAACCATCCTTTGCATCAGTTCATCTTATATTGTAACAAATTAAAATATATCGCTTTGCTGTTGACTGCAGTGGACAATTTAACCACCCTTAAAAATATTAGTAAAAAATTACAGCGCTTGTAACAATAGTGGTAGTAATATAGATCCTGTTCTGAGCAATGGCACTGTTGGCTTCTATAACATGCTGCTGGCAAAAACGTGCCCCAACTAGAAAGCACTCGTGAGAGTGCATATCTCCACCAAGTGAAATGATTTAAACATTACTACTAGTACTACTACACCTAAAACTACAACTACACTCTACAACAATAAAGGGGAGGAAGAAGGAAGAGCTGCTTCACAGCAGCGGAAAGGGAAAGAAAAGTAACAGCCGTCATTGCTGCTTGCGCTGTTGGTGCAATGACGTCATTGCCATTATGAGTCATCATGTACACAAAAGGAAAGACGAACAGAACGGCCAATCTCTTAATCTCCTCCATTGTTCACTACACTAACCTTGGCGGAGATAATAATTTCCAAGTGCTCACTTTTGGAGGAAAACGGCCTGATCTAAAGTAACTACAAAAATACTATTCAGTTAAACCAAAATCATAAGTGGTTCTAAAATAACAATATGTGCGAGGAAAAGACATAGAGTAGAATCATGGCACATCAGTCACTCAGTCACTCACTCAAAGTAGAACCAGTTGTCACGTGGAAAACTCAATATGATACCTTTAGTTTGCTTTTCTTAGCAGCAGCTTCCAACTCAGCAATTCTCTCCCGCAGGAACGACGTTGACCCCTGCGTACTCAGTGACTCATCAGCTTCATCCAACTAGAAGCACATAGCAACAGCTCTCTAGAAGTCATTCAAATTTATCAAACTTACTTCTGACGCAATGATTCAGCAACAGCTTATTACCCATTTAAGCTACCTAAGTAAAAAAAGAGTAACATTAAGCACTAGATGCACCCATGTATAAAATAAAACCTCTGAGCAGGTCAGCAATTTTTGAAAGACTTAAAGGTTTAAGGAGTACAGGTAACTATGGAGCATCACCTGCCATATGGGATTTATCTGTCACCTGACACAGGTGAATGCACCCTGCCATAAGCCCAGCAAGGCAGGCCATTACTCGACTTGCCTACGCCTGCAGAATGGAAAGGCTCATGTTGAAACATTGGTGTTGTTGATAGTGAGTGACCTGACTGCAAGTCAAAACGAAGTCCAATGTCCAAACCATTACATTACCAAGCCAGCTCACCTTTTAATTCAGACATTCGTAATGCAATCCCAGTCCATGCTGGAAAAGAGAAGGAGCACTACAACTCCCGTCTACTACTATTACTAGTACACTGTGTCCCAATAAAAATTGGACCTCTAAAACATTATCAATAACTGCGTTAAACTAAAACTGTCTTTTTAGTGTGATTTAATGTCCAACATCTCTAGTTAATTTGAAAAAAGTACACAAAATTTAACAAAAAAAGTATGAACCATAAATGAAGAAATGTAATTTTTAAAAAGTTTCGTTTTTTGCATACTGTTACAAACAGCTCTCAATACAGGTGTCTCCTTTAGCTTGACGATACTGACACGTCACTGTTGTGTAAACAACAACAAACGATCGTTTTAGCAAAGAGGAAAAAATTTTAATTAAAGTTTTGCACCAAGAAAAAAATTATAGAGCAAAGAAGTTTATCAGAGGTATTCTGATCAAAAGCTGAAGAAGTTGCTTACGAAGATTAATCAAACCGGCACTGTGGGTCACGAACTTGACAGTGGTAAAAAGCGTAAGATGGGAATTGCTGGCAATATTGATTCAGTCAAAAAGCTGATATTAAGTCAAGAAAATGCAGCAAAAAGGACATTTTGACCACAAGCAGTAACTGTAAAACAGTGGACAAACTGTTATGTAGGCCTGCAAGAAACTGCTGTGTTGTAAACTTTATATTTTGAGTAATGTAATTTAAATGTTAATGAAATCGACATTGTTGTATTATCTGATACGTCATTCTTCTTAGCTTAGTTTACGGTTATTATGTTTAAAATTTCAGAGAGAGGACTGTTAAGTCACAACTATATGTTTTGGAGTCCACTTTTTATTGGGACACAGCGTACTACTACTAGCACCTGAACACTCTGTGCAGCGGCGGCTGTTTTCTGTTGACCTTTGACCTCTGGTGCTTGCTGTGTTTCTCCGTTTGACGAGCCAAGGCAGCTTGATCTAACATCAGCATCAGCATCAGCACTGACGCTGGCACTGGCACTGACGCTGGCACTGGCACTGGTACTGGCTTGCTGGTTCAGTTCATTCACCTGCTGCTGAGAGAACTCCAGCTGACGCTTCAGTGACGCCACCTGGTCAATTATTCCAACAACATATACTATGATGATTTTTTATTCCCACAGGCTGGCACCTACAGTGGCGCCATGACTAGAAAAGCAAGGGACCAACTGCCCCCCCTAAATTTTTAAGTGTTAAAAATTGTCCAAGTATCTTCTTTTTCAAGAAAAAAATGTGTCAAAAAATGCAAAATTTGAGGCTGAGAAACCCTCGCTTTGGAAAAATTTGGAGACAGCATTTGAATTTTAAGCATCCACAACGTTCTCTGTCGGAAATTGGCAGTGTCTATCGAAAAACTACAACTTCCTTGCCGGCATATTTTCTTAACCCACAACACCACCGGACACATAAAAAGGAAAGCATACATGCTTTCTGCAGATGATGCAAGTTTCAGAAACGAAATACGCATTTTGTAGGGAATTCAATTCTGAACATACACGGAAATTTTTCTGATGATGTCAGTATTGTGACGTCATCTGGTAACAAAACGCAATCTACTTTCCCCACCAGTAATCTAGCATAACTCACAGGTGACAAGCAGCACACAAAAGAAAAGAAACAAATAAATTTTATAAGTTAATGTCACCTCTTTAAATGCTAAACATTAGTGCTTTATTTTTCATCCAAAATCATCTGTCCCATCTGTCAACAAGCTTCTGAATGCCTGACACAAATCCCAAATGCCTCCTATCCCAGCCACTGATGAACGACTGGTTCAACCTCCGCATTTTATGCAAATGTCGGCCCACTTTCCACTTTCTTATATAAACGTGTACTGTTCACGTTGTAAAACACTTGTCACCGTATACCCAACGCATTTCGCAGTGAATCTGATTTGCATTAAGTCTTTTTGCCCACAAAACAAACACAATAGCACTCTCTTCGTTACTGGACAATTTCAGTGGCAAAGTCGCCTTATTTAATGTTTATATATTACGTCAGAGTGACGTCATCATAACAAAACTCATGTATGGCACTGAAAATTAAATTCTCTACAGAATGTATATTTTAAATTTTTCCTAGTTTAAGAATTAATGGAATGGTGCCATTTTGTAATCTTATTTATAGAACGACCCTTGTACAAATGCGAGATGCTACCAGTCATCATGCTTCAGTGGAGTGAGATCACGACCACTTATAACACTGCAGAGAGCTAAACAGGTTATGAAATAAGACCAACAGTCACGACAATGTAATAAGTTATAATAAATTCATCAAATTACAACTTTTTTTATGTTTTTGTTGACGTTTTGGCAGCCGCTGCTGCCTTCGTCGAAACAAATGTCCACCAGATGTCGCTGTGGCGGACAGTAAGTAATCACAGATGTGTGGAAGTTGGTAGGACCCGTCGTCTCGGTTCATCGACTTGTCTTGTTCTTTCCTGATGTGTATCGCTTCCCTGATCCACCGGTCCATTCTGTTGCTTTCTCTGTCGATCACCTTGGCATGGTCCCAGTCTATGTTGTGGTTGAGAGAGAGATGGCGTGGTCTGTGACTGCAGACTTGTTTTGCTCTGGTGCGGCAGATTTGCTGGTGCTTCTATCACTACTTCTATGACTGTGACATTTATGACTACTTACTGTCCGCCGCAGCTACACCTGGCGAACAGTTGTTCCAACAAAGGCAGCAGCGGTTGCCGAAACATCAAGAAAAACGATAAAAAAGGTTACAACCTTAAAGGTTACAGCCCTAGCTTTATATATTTGATGAATTTATTATAACTTATTAAGTTACGTTTCAACCTATGAGTCCATTCAAAGACAGTCACTGCAATGATCAAAGCTAACCATTTCCAAAACCCTCCGACAGAACTGCTTCATGGCGCATGAAGCCAAAACAGAAAAGAACCACAGTCCAAGAAACACGACAAAAAATCACACGAAGGCAGTTTGTTCGGAATGACTGCAAATTTACAGTAGACTTACCAGAACGTGAAAAGACATCAGATAAAAGTATAACAGTACAATCGACAGCTATGATAACGTACTTCAGTTTCAAGCAGCTCAACCAGTGTGTGATCTGTGCCTTCATCCGACACAACCGAACCCGCGTCACTCGGAGTGTCTGCCAGCTGTGATTAAAACACAAACAAATGAAAACATCAACAAGCGGTCATGTCTGCCCACAGCATCGCTGGCCACCTTGACGTGATGGTGGGGTTTAGTGGTCAGAAGACCCAAAAGATGTCTGAAATCCATAGGACACGAGCGAACAAAGTGCTGGCTAGCTCATTAAGCAGATAAGATACACTTTGCTGTACTGGTGCTCATGAACAGAACACTACTTCAGTTTAATGGGTCGTTTATCTACAGCTTCACAGCTATCCATGGCTTTACAGCCGTTTACTTATTTATGGTTACACTCCGGATGTGCATTGGGTTGAACTGGTATGGTGTCAGCCCAAAGGTTAGGCAAAGTAAGGATCATGCCACCGGCTCACTTTCAAACAACCTCACATAGCTACAGGCTTTACATGACAATCTGCATCGTTCTGTAGATAACACAACCACATTCTTCATACATGATGTCACCTCATACAGACTTGACATAGACTACTTAAAACTCCAAACAAATATGAAATTTCTATAAAATCTGGCTTTTCTCTGACAAAAAAGACAGTTTCCATATTTTGCAATTTAAACTGCAGATTTAGTCAAGCAATACTAACTATTTCATGAAGTATTTGGTAATATGGAATTGTAATTATGCTGAACATATGCACTTAGAATAGACCAGAAAAATATCTCTCAGAAAAAAAGAAGCTCTAACCAGGCAGCTAAATATCCAAGAAAAACCTCAGTAACAAAAGCAGCAGTTACAGCAGTTATAAAAAAAACTGAGAAGTGGTGATAGAGCTGTTAATGAGAAGCCCATCTTAGAGCTACGGAGCGTCACCTGCCATATGTGATCACACAGTGTTACCTGCCACCCGACACAGGTGAATGCACCCCATCTTGAAACCCGCCATACAGGCCGGTACTCAATTTACCTACCCCGTAGGGAGGAAAGGCTGAGTTGACCTAGGCGGCTGGTTATATACCGAGATGGTTTACCTACATGCAGATAGTCACCCATCCGAGTACTAACCCAGCCTGGCGTAGAGCAACTTTATTGATCGGACACAATGTGCTACCACTATGTCACGCCATCAACGCACCGGCTAACAAAAAGACTGAAATAAATAAGCAACGTACATCCGCGGTGGTCTGGGAGTCAGTACGCTGAGCAACGTCACTGCTGAAACTGGGTGGCAACCGTGCTACTGAACTCAAGTCGGCTTCGACTTTCTCCGGAACCGACTGGCTACGCTTGATGGCCGTGGCTTCGGTGCTTGCGACAGATGAAGTCTTGTGACCTGATGTTTCAACAGCAGTCTGACCAGCAACATCGGACTTCTTTGAGTCAGTACTGTCCGCGGAGGACACTCTTTGAGTGATCGGTCGTCGTTTGTCGCAGACGTTAGCCGTTCGCTGATCCACGCATCGGACAACCGTGTCCATCCAGATCTGACGCATGCCTGGCGTTGTTGCCGACATAATGAACTCGCCCGAGTTATTCTGTTAACAAACGACACATAGAACAAATCTTTACATATCAACATTTATGCTGCTGCTACTGCTATCACTACAACTATTACTCACCATTTTTGTTTAGCAATTTTTCCAGATTGCAAAGTAAAAACAAAAAATCCAGGTACTTGATAGAGCATTGCTACTAGAAGTTCTTTGTAGTTTTAAAAATGGCAGCTGACAGGTTGATACCGTAACTGAAACTGAGACAATAGCAAATCACACCGTTATTCATATAATCTAAACAGGAGCATAATGACTACTGAAACCCCTTCCACCAATAAAAACGATAACTTAGTCATGAGACTGTAATTCAATATCATCAACAATACAAAATAATAGAAACATAGCTAGCAGAGATTATCATCACTACGCATTATTTACAAAATAACACGCACACAAGTCATTATCCAGTTCGACACATCAAACATGAGATTACTAGTAAAGTAAGTAAAGTCCACGACTTACTATAATGCTTCTTACATGAAATAAATGTACAACACATCAGTTTATACACTTGTTAATGGCGACATGCAATGAGTGACACATCGAAAACAGCAAAAATCATAAAAAGGTGATATCACTCACCATCACATCGCCTAACTGTCAATGTGCTGTTGAATAATAGTGTATAAACTGATGTTTTGTACATTTATATTTGCTGTTTTATTACAATAACAAAGTTTTTATCTTGATGGTCAATTATAAACCATCTGCTTTACACAGCCATGAAGACACTGAACCTTAAATACTTTGGGGGTCACGATTTTGATCTATAGGGGTCACATGACGTCATCGGTCACGTGACCATTGGACTCGGCATATGTGGTTTCCTATTGGCGGTCCATTGTAACCATGCATCTATCTTGCACGGGTACGAAGATACGGGGCTTCAAAGATTTTGGGGTCACGAGTTTGACCTTTTGGGGTCAAGTGACGTCATCGGTCACGTGACCATTGGACTCGGCATATGTGGTTTCCTATTGGTGGTCCGTTGTAACCATGCATCTATCTTGCACCGTTACGGAAATATGGGGCCAAAAGATATTGAGGTCACGACCTTGACCTTTTGGGGTCACGTAACGTCATCGATCACGTGACCATCGGACTCGGCGTGGGCAATTTCCTATTGGTGGTCAATGATGACCATGCGTCTATCTTGCACGTATACGGAGATACAGGGTTTCAAAGATTTTGGGGTCACGAGTTTGAC
>Ga0209671_1001490_pt1 | contig 19692 bp, 11 predicted proteins | sample WorMetHERISLAND2_2_FD_187401 | JGI IMG/M metagenome (GOLD analysis project Ga0209671, IMG submission 187401) | Marine gutless worms symbiont microbial communities from Max Planck institute for Marine Microbiology, Germany - Olavius geniculatus... | ecosystem: Host-associated > Annelida >...
CTGTTTTACATCATCGCTTATACAACATTAAATAAACTGTTTGCAGTTTTTTTACATATAATATTCTATCGCAATGAAACAGATAAAAATGGAGTGGCATTTTTTATATGGGACACGGAGTAAAAAGTCAAGGACCAAGTTCAATTAGTTACCGGTATGCACGGTGCTTTTCGGATTTCTTTCAGAGTTCTTCCTCTGGGGAGACGACAGCAGTGAAAGCAGGCGAGCATCAAAGCCATCATCGTGAGGAGCAACAGGCTCGCGAGACCAGACACAACCATCTCCAACCGATTTGGACATTCTGTGTGCACGTACAATGATTGATGTCACACACATGTACAATTTTTAGTGTCGCACATTTTTCGGTTACGATGTTGATCTGTCAGTCATCCACAGTGTTTATTCAACTTGGATGTACAATTTAGACGTTAGACGTTAAGACCTCAGACGTTAATTCTCGTTTGCTCAATTTTAAGTATCAATAATTTTTTTTAGTTAAAACAGTAGACTTTAGTAGACTTTAGACTTTATCTGTGATTCTTTTTAATCAAACGAAAACCAGGACATTTATTAGTCCAACATTTTCAATTAATCAGTCATTTAATATTTAATCAATTATGCATTTTGTTTAATAAAACATTTCAGCAATAGACGTTTACAGCAATATAGGCCTAGTACACAATGACGTATCAAGCTCATCGGCTACGGAACGCTCACGAAAATCTTACACCTAAATCTAACAATCATTTATTATCTGTTTTTCTCAGTAGGTTAATCGCGTATATACAAAAACTTTAAGTTACTCGCGCTCAAGTTTTATCTACAAATTGATAACTATACAGTGCTTCATTAAAATGCACCCTTTTTCTTTCTTTTATAACTCACTCGAAATTCTACCAGCTGCAGCTGAAAAAAATACTAATACAAAATACGTCGTTAAAATATGGTTGATAGTTAAATTTTTTTTGCTAGTTGTAACGTAACACTGACATCATAATGTGTCGTGAGTACAACCTCGCCAGTCTCAACTGGTGCTGTCAGTTCCTACCTTGCTTCGATGGTGAACATTATTTAATTCACCGATAAAAAATGTACATTGTATTAGCACTAAGCAACATGGGGGCATGAGATCAGGCATCTCGCGATCTAAAAACTCGACCATATCGCACGCGGTGTGTGCTGGTGCGCTCTCTTGCTGGAAGGTGTAAAAGTCAAGCTGTTCCCATAAGCGTGCAAAAGTGATCATTTTGAGCGTTTTTATATCTGCAATGACAAAACTTTAACGGCTTGTCATCACTGAACCAGACGAAGTTCACCATCAAAGCAGGATAAGCTATTCAGCAACTGTCAGCACTGATTGCGACAATCAAGTTTGTAGTCACGGCACAATATGACGTCAGCATTACATCATGACTAACATAAAATATTTAACTAACAGCCACATGTTGTTAAAATATTTTGAATTAGTATTTCTTCTGCTACCTATAGTGAAAAGTTCGTGCAAATTGACTATCACTTGAGTGAATTATGAATGAAAGAAAAAGTGCATTTTTAATGAAACACTGTGTATAATAGGCTAATGCAGACCACTGCTTACCTTTACATATTATGTGACTGCTGGCCGTGATCAATTGCAGTTCACCGACGATGAGAACGACAAAGAACGCTATCAACAAACAACACCGAATATGTTAATAATTAATAGATAGATGATTGATTTTTGGCTCTAATAGTGTTTACTTTAACGCTTGTTTAAAAAGAAAGCCCAGCTGTTGCTAGGGAAGACGCGCTACAGCCTATACAGTTCCTATTGCAATAATGACCTTCAAGGTTGTCCAAGGTCAATGATTTTTATTTTATCTGAAAGAACGCTTGTTACTTTTTAATAATTATTAATATTGACGTTGGCCCAGACACTCGACGTTTCCGACATATGGCCAGTTTTCGTTGAAAAAACGCACGTTTTTCCTACCCCTCCGTTTAAACACAAATTTGAAAATGTTTTACTGCATCCCACAAATTTTGTACGTTGAAAGTTTTGCCACAGGCCTAAAAACTCTTGTAAAAAGTTGTTTCCTTATACGATTCAACGCTTAGCCATAATACGAAAAGCGTTCAATAAATTTCAAGACTGTTTTTCACAGTAAACACACAGTGACAGTTGAAAACCAAAACTATTATGAAATTGTACGGCCACTATATTGTGCATCACTTACCGTGATTTCATTTATGACTTTATGCTGTAACGTCATTATTATTACGATATAAATGATAGGCAGACACAGGAAATAATCATGAAATTTTCTAATCGTAGAAGCGTAGCGAGTGCTGAAATTTATTGTAGTATTATTTAGCAGCAATACTTTATTACGTTTAAAAGTATTTGAATAGTTCGCCCGCTTTTGCAGCGGTCATCAGTCAGTTAGTGATGATGTCAGAAGGCAAACGGTCAGCTGCAAACAAAGCATCTTTTGGTTTACTTGCAGAGTTGTTCTCGCAGACTTTCTGCTTGAAGGACATTATTACTGTGTATTATTTTCCGATCGATTACGATCAGCAATTTGCAGCAATTGATTAGGTATGGTGCAGAAAAATGTCATTTTTCAAAATGGCAGTGCATCTCCGTGCAATAGGCCCGTTAGACAATTGAGAAAATTGAAGAGATGAACTGGGAACTGCTACAGTATTTGTCATACAGCCCAGACTTAGTTTTAAGTAATTTTCATTTGTTTGGACCACAAAGCGAATTGCTTGGAGACAATAAGTTCAAGAACGATGAAGATGTTTTACGGCATTGTGTCCGAAAATTTCTACACGGTGCCAAAAAAACTTGATTTACAGAAGACAGACAGACAGACAATACCCGTACCATAGACGCCTACAGCAAGTTCCAGCCGACTTGTTAAACAATGAAAACATTGCAATGAACTGCAGGGAGAATATGTTAAAAAATGACATAACTGTCATTTTGTGCGATTTACTGTCGTTGTATTAAACATGAAGTCCTGGAATTTATTGAATTCCTTTCGTACATCCGTGATTTATAGAAAACAGACAAACAGATAATACTCGTACCATAGACGCCTACAGCGCGTCAAAAACGGTAAAACAAGAAACAAAAAAACCCAGAACCAAAGCAGACCTCTAAAAATGAAAACATAATGTATTGAAGTTTACATGCTCAATCATGCAATTAACGTGTAATATTCCGTTTAGCAGCTTCCGGATTCATCATTTAGTTTGGATCTTCTCTCACACTTTGCCTTCCTAGTTCCAGTTAAAGCTACTTTTCAGTTGTCAATGGTATGCGTGAGTTATTAGCTAGATGCCAAACCTGGTATCATCATCCTATGTGCTGTCAAATAGCATGTATCACATCAAGCAATTTAGTTAATGACGTAATACGTGTCTTGCTTACCTTTGCAGCATAGATGCATCGTTGCGGTGTTGCCGCCTCGTTCAAAACTGCGTTAAACTACAGTACAACAGTACTGTCAGTTTATCGAAACACCTGATAATCAGTTCGTCAAAGAAGAACAGGACGGAATCAAGTCGCCAGTGGACAAAAACACACAGAGAAAGGCGCCTGCTTGTGAACTTGACGAGATGGCGTACACACTGCACTGGGCGGCCAGTCACGCTTGGCTGCTGTCGCATGACTAGTCATACAACAGTGTCTTAGCTGCCGGCACATCATAACACTGCTAGCAGGTGGGTGTGGTCCTGCTGATAGTAATAACATATCGTACTGTACACGCAAATACTGAACACAACCGTACGCGCGGTGTGTCGGTCTGAATCTCGTAAGTAAGTAAATAGTAAACCGTAAGCGCATTCACAGCTAGTCGGGATAATTGTGGTTAATATCACCTTTTATGTTTTTTTGTGTTTTCCGTCATTGCATGTCGCTGTTAACAAACTGATCTTTAGCACATTTAGGCCTATTTTCGTTAAATAACGTCGTCCTCGTCTGGCAATGAAAAAAAGTTTTGTTCTGTTTTATCCGAATAAATTGTGAATTCGTCTCAACTTAACTAACGAAGAACGCTGTTTGAATCACATCTGTTGGCGGAAAACACTCTGGGAAACATAAGCAATTTCTGGGATGTATGGTTGATCTGCCGAGATTTGCGCTGTCCAGGCAGACCGCCAGTAAACTCAAAGCTTAGAAGCACTTATACGTGTAGCTACAACGGCCGCCAATAACTGGGATGACTTCTGAGTTTTTATGCATCCTGAGTTCCTGACAGGTAATACCCTGTTTACACAATGAAGCAAACATGAAACAAACTTACAGCACACGTCGTGCACGTGTATTTTAAATACGTTTGCTTCATTGTGTAAACGGGGTATAACGCTTACGATGCGGCGGTGACAATGCTACATTTGATGACTTAACGTCCGACGGAACATTCACAGCGCGGTCAATCTACACTGTGTCCCAAAAAACGTCCCACTTTGTCATTTGTCATATCTTTGCCAAATATTAATCGATTTTTAAATTTTTTTACTGATACATAGTGTGGACAATTATCAATAAAGTGGTTGTTGAATATTCTACCACACTTTAACTCTGTCGCTACACTACCATGTGAAACATAAATTTTCAAAAATCACCAAAATTACTATAATACATATGCAAAAAAATCATATTCTAAAACAATTTTTACTAATTTTTATACAAAAATTGAATTATGTTAAGTTTTATGTACATTTCTGATGTTTGTAAACAAAAGCAGATGATAATGTCGTAAGTAATAATTTTTAATGAACTGAAGATATACCGGTGATGTAATATGCCATTTAGCAGTGGAACTTGCACTGGTTTAAAAAATACAGTTTTCAAAAAATACTGGCAAAGTTTTTGAAGATAAACTGCAACCGAGATAGAGTGGGAATTTTACTAGCAAAAATTTGGGAAACATGCAGCACCAACTAAAGGCATGAGACTGGCAGACTGAAGCATACACATTACACATACTAAAAAAACGTGATCACTGTCACAGGATGAAATGGTAGACTTGCTATACCACAAAAGCCAAAAACAAACACATCGTTTAAGACGCCAGATATCCAAAGAAACAAATCTAACAAAGTGTAGCTTCGTGCAGATCATTCAATGCATTTTTGGTCGAAAGTGTATTTTGTTTATTAACACGCATGTTGTCTCTTATTGTTTTTTTTTCTTGCATTTTTTACAAGGTAGTGTAACGACGCAGTTAATGTGTGCTGGAATATTTAATAATTACTTTATTGTTAGTTGTTTACAAAATGCAACACTAAAAATCTTTAAAATCGGTTGATATTTGGCAAAGATAGAGACAATCGCAAAGTGGGACGTTTTTTGGGACACAGTGTACAAGCTGTTCTCGAAATTCAGCACGTCTTTCTAGTAACATGACTTTAAGGGCAATCATGCCAGTAATGTTTAAAACGTTACTTTTTAGATATATTGAATATGTTTCGGTACTTGTGCTTGCACACAGTACTTTAAGTACTTGCAATATTTTTGATTTTTGTTAATTGCAATTTACTTACTTTGTCACTAAGTACTTTTTACTAATTCTTTAATGTTTGAAAACAATACGACTATATTAATAAATAAACGAGCACATTTAAGCTGTAAATAATTTATAGCTAATTTTAAAATTATTTAAACAGTAAGCTGATAAACATTCGGTGTTTTGCGTTTTATATGGTATTATAATGCAGCTTAGCAATGACTGACTGTCAAAAGAAATCAGTATTCTGTCCTCCGGCTGATTAAAAATGATCCACTCTAATGCCATAGACATGGCTTTTTCTCTTCCTTAAACTAAGATGTCAATGGGCTACCTCTTCTTTTTCAGACATCAACAATTGTTGGAGAGTCAGCAAGTTCTGAAGTCATCACCACCGCTGCTCCACCATTAAAGGTGCCATCGCTGGCTGATCCATCTGTGTAGAGGGTCAAAACTGGCTTGTGACTCTCAATACACCTCCAAGTTTCATTTTTTAGAACCTCATAATCTGTATCTTTCCCGTTTTTTGGATATCTGTGTAAACGCATCAACTGCCTGCAGGCCCTGCACGACTGATCCACTGAGGTATCTGGAGCAAACTCATTGGCTGTCTATCTTTCATCTGCAATGGAAGGCTGTTGAGAAGAAGACTTGCTTGCTCCCGCCAACTGGATCTCTGCAGGCGGTGTTGGTTACTGCTGCAGAGAGCCGAGTTCTTGCGGTGCCAACATCCTGCAGTACAGTCCAGCAGTTTTTAACTTTTCTAGGAACGCTTTCTATTGGGTTTCACCCACAATCTGGAATAATTTGCCCGAAACTGTTATTTCTGACATAACTGTATCTACTGATACCTTTAAAACTAGGCTTAAAACTGCTCTATACAGTCGTGCGTTCCTCCACTGACAAGTGACCTTCTGCACTTGAGATTCTTCACGTTGTGAAAGACCTAAGGTGCATTATAAACCGAGTATAATAATAATAATATTATTATATTATAATGATAATGATCCGCTGGAAGTCTGGCTGCCTTCTCATGTGCTCTTACGCACAATCTGTTGCTGACTGTCTTATAGCTGCAAACTCCTACTTCCGCTCTGAGAGCCTCCACTGGCCTGACTTGTAATGATCCGTAAAGCCTTATTCTGTGTTGCCTCCAAGTTTTGAAATCTAATTGCCAAGAGCCAGGGTTGCTGAGCTGAAGCTGCAAAATCCAAACAGCTTTGGATGAGTCTGATCTTTTTCATCGTATTCTTTCACCATCCCCATTCTTTTGACGCAAGACATGCCAGCACTCGACATCTGGATGAAGCTTTCTTGCAGACTCTCACGGTATGATAGCTGAATGACAATGCGCGATCCAAATGGACACCAAGCATACTGAGCAAGCCATTTAATGGCACCATTTTACCATTCAGCCAAACGGTTGGCTGGCTGTTGGTTTTACGTGTATCGGTGCTGAAGAAAGCAACCTTACTTTTCTCAGTGTTGAGAGACATCTTCTTCTTCCTGCTCTACTCCAAAACAGAGTCGACAGCCTGCTGGGTGTCTGCTGTTGCTGACTCCTTGCACCTGTGTGACCTCACATCGTCTGCATACAATGGCGCAGTTGACAGATTGGGGACAGTGAGGTATTTATGATTTGGCAAAGGGGAGGGCATGGCGAGCGCGCATAGCGCGAGCCTATAACGGGGGTCTGGGAGCGGAGCCCCTAGCGGGATCCAGGGGCAGAGCCTCTGGTCGGGGGTCAGGAGAGCGAAGCCCCTTTAAAGCTGAAACACTTTTTGCTTTTGAACGTTTAATAGAAGCCGCAAATTCGCCCATTTTTTTCTAAAAATTTAAAAACGCAAAAAATTACAGATATTTGCGTTGTTTTAGCCAAAAAATAGAGTTTGGCAAGCTGCAAAACGTCGTCACGGATTGATGTGAGTTATATAAAGGCAATAAACTTTACAACAGGTACAGTAGGCCTACAGTACAATAATAAATGGGCCGTGTCAAACCCGGTCCGTCGTCGTCAGAATGCTTGATTCGTTGATCGTCGCCGATGTCGTCACTCGCAAGCGGTCACCGTGTCTTTGGCGTTTGACATCGTAAAACGTATGCGGTATGACGCTTTGCCATTGTCGTCTCCACTCGCTAATGACTACGCTGAGCTCATAGTTAGTTTTTCCCTTCTTTGACTTTTAGCTGCTCCGTGTGCGAGTGGCGGGCTGGCAGCAAATGCTGTACAAGACAGCGGGCGGGCGGGCTTGTCCAAACTGTTTATCTCTCCAGTGAAATAGTCACTTCGTCGCTTAATGACATTATGATATCATGACACTGGCATACGGAGCTTGGTTTTTGGGATTCTCATGCTGATGAGTTCTGATAACGTAGCACATAAGATCTGTGACCTCTGGCACGCTTCGATGCCGCTGCAGCTTGTGTTATCTGAAAATAGGGCGTGTCACAGTCGCCAGGCAACGGAATGCATCTTTAGAGCGCTGTCATAGTCGCGTTACATGCAATAATAGGCATATCTCATTTGAACGGACTTATATCTTATTTGCTGTAGCCTATGCAAGTTGTGGGCGGATTCATCTCGGGTTGAACTCAGATCTGACATTTTAAAGTATTAATTAACCACCGCCCATGGCGTGCGCCTTTTATCTACCGCAGAAAGCAGCTGGCACACCCAACTCATGCATTGTTATCAAAAGTTTTTCCCGCCAGACTTTTTCATACGCTTTCGAATAATCCAGCACGACAAGGACTGACCTTTTGCCTGGCTTGGACTGGAAATTATCACTAATGGACTGAGTGACCCTAAGGATTTGGTCTTCACATGAGTGATGTTTTCTGAAACCGGCTTGCGCCGAACTGATCCAGCCTTTCTCTTCTGCCATTGCATGCAATCTATTGGCAATCATCCTCTCCAAAGTCTTCGCCATACATAAGGTGCTGTTGTCGCCAGCATCGCTGCCTATCAGAATATTGTAAAGTTTACAAGTTCAAAACATGCTGCTCTGTTCAAGATACTTTCGCAGCAATTGAAGCCAAAAGTCAGCAACGACCGACGCAATTCGGTAAAACACGAAATCGCTTATCAAGCAGTTGCTTACGGACTACGGGGTAAAGGTCTAGTGCGGATGAATGGGGCGGTAGTATGTCTGCTGGCTACAGTAAACTCCTCAAGTTTAATCGTTCGCTGGCGAGAGCAGTGGATAACCGCATACTGCGCATAGTGAGCTGCGATATCATCAGCTCATGCCAATCAGCTGTCACTTACGACATTGAAAAGCGCTTCTGAACAGTCTGGCTCATGCAAGAAGCAATATAGCAAGTATCGCAAACTTCTGCATTCATCTTTACCAATACTGCCACCTAGTATTATATATATAAGCAATTGCAAGTTTTGGCTGGAGTTCGAATTCCAAACCTCTATTTTCCCTGGGGACCAGAAACCGGTATCTAACACAGTGTGTCGTTAAACCCACAAGTGTACTTGTGAAATGGTATGTAAATCGGTCTAACTTTTCAAGCAAAATGCATGAATGTGACAGACAAATAGAAAGACGACTGAAGGATAGACCACGCAAAAGAAAATGTGTATAGCTGTAGGAGGAATTGCTTGCGATGCCAAGAAATGAAACGTCACCATAAGCAAATCGACACTCGCTTTATTTAGTACCGTCAGGTCGTACAAAAGATTAAAGTTATGGCTTACACTGTTTTTGGTTACGAGTTAGTGATACGGGTAAGCAAACTAAGCAAAAGCCTACTACGAGTAGGTCTAGAATAAAATAGTACGAGTCCTTGCAACTAAAACTCGACATACGACGTATATACGACATGCGCTATACGTGTAGACCACGTTCACCGTCGATTACTCGCAGTTTCGTGTCCTGTGGTTTCATCTGTTGCTCTAGCCGAGTCTATATCAGCGACAGATTAATCAAAATTGTCTGTTGTGTGATTAATTCTATTTAAGAAAAACGATTTGGTCGATTTTGAAAATATTCTCAATCTTCGAGTTCATCTACACACACAGAGAAACATAACTCAATTGTTTGACTGACATGCAAAGATCTCGCTGTCAATGTCATGCAGCAACAACTGCATCGTCAGCTGTAAAATCATTGACAAAGTAAAAACTGGTCGCTATTCAATCTTACGAGTAATTTGAGCAAAGCTCACGTGACGCGCGATAGCAGCGATCCTGCTACCTCGGCAATCAGCGTAGGCCTACAGCAATAGAATATTAAAGCATCTTGAAAAAGTGCTTACATTTGATGCCACCGTACGGAAGACTTCTTGAATTTAAGAAATCGAAACTTAGATTCTTAAAAATGTACGTTTTATGTGCAGGTTGTCTTGGTCAATCTCCAGCCATTTTAACGCAATTCACTCTTAAAATGTGTGTCGCAGGCGGAAATAGCCAAAAAATTACTAAAAACCCCTTTTTGAAAGTTCAAGGTCATTCAAGGTCATCGACGTTAACACCAATAAAAAGCTTGTCATTATTGTTTGTTATGATAAGCAGCATGTTTGTGCCTATCTGCAACTGTTTTCACGCTACACGAGATAATTGTGGTAAAATAACCACTTTTTAGGGGGTAGCCGTTTTTGACGCACGCCTGCGCCGGCCTTCTTAAACCTAGTGGGTCGGGACTTAAAATGCTAAAATTTACGTTTAATGCGAAAAATTTCATATGCAGGTTGTCTTGGTTTATCTCCAGCCATTTCGTCACAATTCAAACTTGCTATATAACAAGCACTGTTGACGAGCGTTTACAATGTACCAAAATTGATGACCTTAAACAACCTTGTAATTTGAGTAGCAAAATTTTTGTGTTTTTTGCGATTGTAGGCTGTGATACATATTTCAGCAGTAAATTGCACCAAAATTACTTTAGATAGGCCAAAACAACGTGCATATGAAATTAAGTGGTAAAAGTGCATAAGTGGCGTTTCCATAGTTTTGGGAAAAACGACATTGAAAGTTTTCACACAGATCACACTTTACTGTCTACTGGTAGGTAAATTAGTATTTTAACCCTTTTATTTGTTTGCTGGTTAGCACATGTATACATTTAGTATCTACAAAAATAAACTGCTTTTGTGACAGCTATTTGAAATTAGCGAAGTTTTTGCTGCAAAGCGTGTTGATGTTATGTGAATTTTGTTATTTATGCATTTTTTTGTTGTCATTAATGTACGCATTGCGCATTGATCTTAGCTTCAGATACTTAATTTACTTATGCACTTTTTCCAATGTGCATCGATCTCAGCTCAAGAGAGTTAATTCACTTATGCACTTCTTACCACCCCCATACAGGAGCTAATGCATTTATGCATAAACTTAAAATGGATATATCTTAGCAACAACTTCGAATATCGTGTTTTTAGTCACACCAGTAGATTCCACATAATTATTTTTCTGCACACCATGGTATAAAAAACTGCATAAAGTGCATAAGTGCGTTTATGCACTTTTACCACTTAACGGACGATTTTCGGCATAGAACGTAGATTGTAACCGTCTGAGTTTCGACCTGCTAGGTTCAAGGTGTATTGCGTATGGAGACCCCAAATTTGGGTAGGGGCCTATTATTTTAAAACTTATTATTATTCACTGCACGTTGTACACTGATTTCCCAGGTGGCAGCACCGATGTCTTGGCTCTTAGTCAGACACCTTACACTAATGCATCACGGACATGGGACTATAGTGCATCGCTCGCGCCTGTTTATCACATATGATTTAATTTTATTTTGGTTTTTGTAAAAATTTGCTTTAGTTTTATCAAATCCGCAAACGCAACTTTAAACTCAATACAAAAGCGGAAGGTTTTAAAAAGCGGTGGTAAAATGTTGAGTAGGCCTATAGCATACCAACAGCCAGGTTGTAAACGGTGGTCGACGCACTGCATGGCGTGGTGAAGTCGCTACTGGCTGTACACGTCAGTGACGAGTGATTGCCAGTGATCTTGACGTCAGGACCAGTGGAGACGACTAGCCCGTCACTGTCCGTCCACTGATAACTCGGCTCAGGATAACCATCAGACGAACATGTCAACACGTCACCCACTGTCATCGACTCATCAACGGACGTCACGTTCACTGAAACTGGACAGTTTGTACACAACGTGGTCCATAAAAAGTTGCCACTTTTATTTTTTTGAATAGCTCTGTGGAACATTGGCAGATTATGATAATTTTTGGCATGCGACATCAAAAAAAAACCGGACGCAAAAGACTGCATTTTTGGCCATCTCACGTCCTCACCTTGATGTTGTCGCTACACTACTTTGTGAAATAGAAAAGTCGTAGTTTGGCCGTTCACAACAATAAGTGCATACTGTGTAGCGCCCGCGTCGGCTCAGAAAATTACCGAGATCACAAAATCCTTGAAAATCTGCTACTTCGTCTTTATTTAAAAAGCGTAGGCTACGTCGACAAACTGAAATGACGCATAAACAGGGAGTGGGCCGCTTTGAGTCACGCAGTTATTGAACGTGCTGCTGGCGAGTTGCGTCAACGTCTACCGCTTGCGTTCGTTTTCTTTGCACATGCCGTAATGAAGATGATATGATGTGGCTGTGACACGTATAACTTTTAAAGAGACATTAATTGCTTATTGTGTTTGTCGGTATTTAGTTAATCATTTCTGAGTCGACGCCTGCGCTACGCCAAAGCTAAAATAAAACTAATGAAATTCATAGAGCCTACCTGCTACATGCATTTTTGGACTTTCATGCCCAAAAATACGTTAGCGGTCGGGGCTCTGCCCGGAGCCGGCTAACGGTGCTCAAAGCGCTCTACTAGATCTGTTAGCGGGTGGGAAAAGATTTGCTGCCCCGCCGTAAGAACTTCACCCGCACTATTGGCCTTCTGCCTTGTTGTTCGACCCTTTGAGCCTCCAGCTTTATATCGTAGTCGTCGTTCAGTGCCTTCCTCCATAAGAAGGGTTGGCGGCACGTAGTAGGCCTATCCCTCTCCAACAATCACGAACTTCCGCTGCTGCACCCACTTCATTGATCTTCATCCCAGTCCATTCCGTGATGTCATCTGTCCAACGTCGGCGTTGTCGACTACGATTTCTGTAACCTGGTACACATTTTTGAACCACTTGCTTTTTCAGACTTTTGCATTTCCGTGTAGTATGGCCATAAAATTCCAATTCCAATGACCTCGCAGGGTCCAAAAGCTTTATATGAACCGTTTCTAGCTACAAGTTCTAGGATATCTTTCTCTTGCTTATTCAAAAGCGTTTAAACACTGAGTGGCAATCTTCTCTTTGGATAGGTACTTTTAATTTTCAAATTACTGCCGTCAAATTATACTTACACCAGAGTCTAGAAGGCGGAGTGGCGCAAGATGATGAGACTGAGTTGTCGGCGTACTTGTACCACGGACTGCGACCGAGCGAGAAGTCGAACTGTACGTTGCAAGCGTAGGATGGCATTACTTCCGACGTGACGTTCTCTAGCGTCATGTTCGTTTCCACTGTTCCACGGTATACAGTTGGATCTGCAGTGGTCTTTACAGTGGTATCAGGCACACTGTTCCAGCTCAGAGAAACGCTGAGTTCTGGCGGAGCGTTGAACTGTCTGGCTGGCGACTGCCAGTCATAGGTCATTCTGCACCTCAGCGTTACACTTTCTCCCCAAACAGCTGGTTTAACAATTTCACACACCGGATCTAGAACAAAAAAAACAATCACAAGCGTTATTATTTAAGCTTTGTATATAGGGTGAGCCAAAAACTGACACAATGGCTTTATATACCAATAACTTCATCAAGTATTAACCGATTTTCAATATTTTATCCCTGTCGGAATCAGACAAAAAATTGTAATAAAACTGTTGCTAAAAATTTTACCACATTCCATATATGTCGTTACACTACCTTGCAAAATGTCAGACATCGCACTTAAGTCGGCGACGACACTGGCCAATTGCGTGATCAACGTTGATCGAGCCTGACATTTGGCCCCCAAACAGCCCGGACTTAAATCCAATCAACTTTGTTGTTTGGGATGCCCTTCAAACAATGGTCTATCAACGTCGAGAATTCACAACAATCAGAAGCAGGTGGTTGTCACTAGGTAGGGCAAACTGTAGCAGCGTTTGGTTAATTGCGCCATTGGTCAGTGGCGTCGGCGGCTTAAGTGCGTCGTCCAGCAGCAAGACGGACACATTGAACATTTGATGTGAAAACAGCGAGATGTGACAGTTACTTTGGACAATAACTGAGACAATAAACAGGTTGTTTTTTGTGGTTAATTTTTTTACAATGTGTTGTTACAGATATTGCTTATTTTTCAATTGTTGTTTTTAGAACACTGATATTTCACTAGGTAGTGTAGCTACACACTCAGGTGTGGTAGGATCTTTGGGATCTTTAGTGATAGTGTTGCTACAAATGTTCTTTTGATTTCGGCAGTAAAAGAATTTTGAAAATCGGTTAATATTTGATAAAGGTATTGGCATATAAACACTGTGCCAGTTTTTTGACCCACCCCGTATGTGAACTGAGTAAAATTTCAGCAAGATAGATGCTGTCTAATATACGTTATAAACGAACAGCAGACGCACGAGAAGAATAATCCAGTTGAAACAGAAGCTGTGCTAACCCAGTACGATAACCATGGCGACTGCTCGGGCTGTTGTGTCGCTGCATCTGTACGCTCCACTGATGCCGTGTTCCCATGAGCCGAGCGCTTGTATGTTACAGTCAGTTGCTGAATTCGACGGACTGGCAACGAACCCGGGATTCTGTGACGTGCACGGTGAGTAAGATATGATGTCATTATCATAGTTCCACGCGATCGGATTGTGGCCTGTCGGTGACTTAGAGTCAGTCGAACAGTTTAGTACAGCGTCTTGACCTCTCAGCACGACCACATTCTGGGGAGTATTTGTCAGCGCCCCTTTCTGCTTCTAGAATACCCAATAAGCAAAGTAAGTAAGCAAGCAAACATCTAAATGATGCAATATTTACATCGTTAAAATAATTGATAGCAATTTTCGGCCTTATGGCTTTACGATCAACAGAAGTCTGTCAACCACTGAACTCTAGGCCTACTGCTTTCATTGCATGTAGGAGTGCTATATAAAATATAAAAATATATACTTAAAACAAGCAATGTGTCGGCATTTTATAGCTTTATTTTACACAAATTTTTTACAATTTGTAGTCAAATATTTGGTGTATTTAATAAACATGCAATTGGCAAGCACTGTTTTGCATCTTCTTAGGCATGCAGGCCTAACATTGCTGACACACCCTAATTACTTCCATTTGACAAATTTGTATGATCAAATTACTGCTACTGAACAAAAATTGTCGCAGTTATTAATATTTAACAAAAGTTAAGACTTTAACAACAGTAACCAACAAAAAGCAGAACATAATTGGATCCACTTACTGTGAAGTGAAAGCAGGCAGGAGAGAAACGCGAAAAGCAGGTACTGCATCGAAGACATCGCTGCGCAGTGATTGAATATCGAACATTCAAGTGACCAATAAAGTAGGCCAGATACCACTTTGCGCTGTTTCTTACCAGTGATGGGCAGATCGCAAGTCAAATTACACGCTCAAACTTTAAATATTTTACCAAAGTTATTTGAAATTTTGGGGAAAAAACGTTGACTTTGAGATTGTATTTTACGAAGATCTTTGACCGTTTAGAAAACGCTGAAATTAAATTTCGAACCTACAAAAAGACATATACAGAATGTCACGAGGAAAAAAACTACGGTATTGCAAAAGTAATTGTTTTTAGAAATATAGACATGTTCTTATGGTTTGGCATAAATGATCCTGTTAGGCTGTTTCTTATCGTTTAACATAGGCTGTCTGCTGCAGTTTGTTGGTTCCATATTAGTGTAAAAATTAACAAAGATGAAATGAAAATTATACGAATCATAGGCTTATTTTGTAAACCAGAAAAAAGATAATAAACAATCGGAAACAAATTACGATTTTTATTACAAATTTTATTTTACTGCTTTAAACCATATGTGTACTACTCAAATGAAGTCGGCAAGGGATCGCACTTGTTTAGATCGTGATTGGTGGCGATTTGGACAAATTTGCCCATCATTATCAGCTACACGCATGTCGTTATGGTCTGGCTATTACTGAACAATAGGGGCCTACCGGAGGTTTTTATACACACTTGGTTAGTTTGCTTGAATACGCCTTTTAGACCTGAATACAGTACTTTAGTTTAGAGAGCCAAACCTGGGTCGCAGAACATTTACGGTTGAGCTCTGTATCGAATATAGGCCTATTGTTGCTTAGGTAGAAACTGGCTAATTTTTTCCTCGGTCAATTTTTGCCACAGCGTGCAATAGCGCACGTATATACAGGGTGAGCCAAAAAATGGCACAGTTTTTTGTGTACCTCATAACTTCACAAAATATTAACCGATTTTCAAAATTCTTTTACTGTCAAAATTGCGAGACAATTTGTAATGAAGCTGTCACTACAGATCCCACCACACCTCAAATGTGTCGTTACACTACCTCGTGAAATATCAGATGACGCACTCAAGCCTGCAACGCCACTGACCGGTTGAGTGATCAACGTTGATGAGCCTGGCATGTGGCCCCCAAACAGCCCAGACTTAAATTCAGTTGATTATGCTGTTTGGGATGCCCTTCAACAAAGGACCTATTAATGTTGACGATTCACGACAGTCAATTAGCTAAAAAAACATTGTCGCTGAGTGGGGCAAAGTGCCGCAGCGTTTAGTTGATCGCGCCATTGGTCAGTGGCGTCGCAGGTTTCGATGCGTCGTCCAGCAGCAAGGCGGACACATTAGAAATTTGATGTGAAAACTGTAAAGATGTGATTTTTAAACGATAACTGAGACAACAAGCGCGTTGTTTCTGTTGTTAATTTTTTTAAATGTGTTGTTTTAAAAGTCGTCTTGTTTTAATTGTTATTTTTAAGACACTGACATTTCACAAGGTAGTGTAGTGACACACTTAAGGTTTGGTAGGATTTATAGTGACAGTTTTATTGTAAATTGTCTCCTGATTCTAACAGTAAAAGAATTTTAAAAATCGGTTAATATTGGTGAAGTTATGCGGTATACAGAAAACTGTGCCATTTTTTGGCCCACCCTGTACATATATACTTCCATCAGAATGAACCTCAAATCAACTGTTTATTTTGCACATTACGTCTAAAATATTTAAAGACATGTTTAGCAATAAAAAAACTTTTTACAACATATCTCAATAACTGAAAACAGAAAGTGGCTACCTATACACGATACATTTGCAGAGAGCTCTCTCAGAAATGATTATACAATACAAAACTTTTACCAAACTGTATTGTAGGCCGTAAGCCGCACCAAGGAAACGGACATTTTTTTTATAGATTCTACTGAAAATGCAGAAAAAAAGATGTTTAAAAACACACAAACGCATTATTGCAGCATGTATTATAAACTTGCTACTGTATGTCAGACACAGTGGAGGACTACAATAGTTATTTGAAATACGCTAGAATGCATTAAGTATACAACTTTTAATAAGCATAGCAAAAAGTTAGTTTATGGTAGTGTCGCACAGTAATCTCATTAAACATTATAAAAAAGCTAAAATATTAAAACTGTCATGTGTCTTTGTGAATGCTTGCGTCTTTTGAGTTGTAACGCAGCGTTACATTGAGATCATGAGTTCGTGTTCACCGTGATCACGAGATCGATTCTGTCCCAAATGCGCAGTAAACTCGTGAACACAAGTCGTGAACTCGTGATTCTGGCGACTACCTCCATTTTCGTGACGAACGAAATAAATTAACGAGAAACAAAGGAAACGAAGTAAACAAAGTCGTAAAATGCAATAATTTGTAATAAACGGCTACTTTTTGGTAATCAACATGCTGCATGACACATTATTATGAATATATGAGTTTTCTGTAATTTAAACGTAAGATATCGCCGTATGTAGAGCGAATGACACTCGCAGTCGCAGATGATGCCTGTATAGGCAGTGCGGAAAGGTTCGTATTGTGCAAAACGTTTATCACCAGCAATTTTAGTGTTAAGTTAATTAAGATTGTGGTTTAAACTAAACTTAGGTTACTTTATGCGCCCTGATTCTTTCTGAGACTTTGGCGCTTTACAAATCATTTACTTACTTACTTACTTACTTAAAATTAGTACGCGTATATTCAATTGAAAAAGCTATTAAGATAGATCTCGTGTTTATTGCATTTTACGACTTTGTTTACTTCGTTTCCGTCGTTTCTCGCCAATTTACTTTCAGTGTTTGGGACGATCACGATGGTGATCACCAGTTTCCGCTTCTGGTGAACACGAGTTCACGATCCCAATGGAACGCAGCATAATGTCACACGGAGCAACGTTAATTGTCCTCAGCTGACAAAGTCTACTTCAGGAAACTAAACTCTGCCCAAAACTCACCTCGGCTGTCACGCAGTTGTGCTACTGCCGCTGACGGCGCTGAGGTTAGTACAACGAGTGGGGAAATGTCAGCGCCTGCGGCAGGAAAATGTCCAATTTGTCTTACCGGGTCAAGATTCATAAACGGAAATGTCATGTCGAAATATCCCACACCCCGCAATCGGTCGGCGGCCAATTTTATCTTTATGCCAAAAGCAATCTTGCCGAAAATGCTACAGAAACACTTTTACGACTTTTGTATGGTAGTAACGTGCAAATAAAAAATTTAAAAAGTTCTGATTTTTTGTGTTTTTTTCATGTGACAACAGGCATACTCGCATAGTGGGGGCATTTAAGCCGACGTGATCTAAACATTTTGTAGCTAAAAATCAACACTGCGCTCGTGTAATGTATCTTATGACGATATCTGCTGCAGTACTTATACAAAACTACATATTTTATTTCTAAACAATGATATCATTTTTTCTTTAAAAATTAATCATGGAAACAAATCGCATTGGAATATGTCAGTCAGCTGCAAAAATAATAGGCTACTGTTACAAACAATCACTATCAAAAATTACAGTCATAAATTCGCCAGGCCACGCTTGGTATTGTTATCGTGTTTGGTCCGTCGTCTGAAATGGCGACGTTAGATGCAATTGTTCAGCACTGCGGGCGGTGGTGGTTGGCGGCTGGTCTGAGTCGAGCTGCTGAGTTGAAGCAGCCGTTCGTCGGCTGAGGCTGTGCACACAACATGCGTCGTCGTTGAGTCTGGCATTCCTCGTGGACCGTCATCAGCTTGTCCCTCTGCTCGGCCCAGTACGGCCCGGACCACGGACCACACGAGTAGCAGTAGCAAGGTATCATCAGTAGCGATATGAGGACGGCGAAGATTGGAGGGATGATCGGCGGCCAGTGCGGATACGGACACTTCGGCGACACCGGTGTCGCTAAAGACAATATAAATGACAATCAGAAATGAACAAGTAAGTAGTGCAGCACAGCACTGTTAAACCTAAAATGAAATAATGCGTACGAAAAAATTAAAACGATTAATATAATAACTGTTATTGAGTTCATTACTATTCGCAGTAGCGACTAGCGACGACAGTACTGTTTTCAGCACCGTCGCTAAGTGAGTTTTTTCCTGTTTTTTGTCAACACGTTAACCTGTAAACTGCTGCATTTAGCTTAATACAATTTTGCACGAACATGCATCTCCGTAACTTCTAGAACGTTATTGGATTTTAGAGTCATAATAAAAAAAGTCAGAGTGAGATGGGTTTTGTGCGTCTTTTGTCTACACATACTGCAGCTACCCGCGGACTGTATATTGAACTCTAAAAAAACGTGACGGTCTATTTTTCATTGTTGCCATTGTTGTCTGTCCACTGCAATGCATAGCATCAACTTTGATGCGCCATATCTCCTTAACGGTACAAGATAGACGCATGATCACAACGGACCACCCATAGAAAGTCGCCCACCGCCGGTTGAATGGTCACGTAAAAGATGACGTCACGTGACCCCAAAAGGTCAAGTTCGTGATCCCATTATCTTGAGGTGCTATATCACACCTCACACGGTAGTGTGAGTGTTGTAAGGACGACCTTCAAAGTATATGGGAAAATGCAAACTTTGACCCTCAGCCAACCAAAAACCCCTGAACCGATCGTCACCAAATTTGAATGGCGTGATTATGTCATAGACGCCTACCACCAAACGAAATTTGGGCTTAATCCGCCCAGGGGTTTTTGCTCCCCATATAGGTGAAATATACACC
>Ga0209671_1001493_pt1 | contig 19688 bp, 13 predicted proteins | sample WorMetHERISLAND2_2_FD_187401 | JGI IMG/M metagenome (GOLD analysis project Ga0209671, IMG submission 187401) | Marine gutless worms symbiont microbial communities from Max Planck institute for Marine Microbiology, Germany - Olavius geniculatus... | ecosystem: Host-associated > Annelida >...
GGTCATAACTTTGGCTGTGTATAAGATAGAGTCATAATTTTTGGTTCTATGTATGGTTTTCAGGGATGGCCAATCTAACAGTGTCATTCAAATTTACCTCGGACTTTCCCTGGTTGCCATGGCAACGGAATTTGGGACAAAATGGGCTATAACTCGGCTTCTGCTAGAGATATTTGCGAAATCATTACGTCTATAGGGGGGTTTTGGGGGTCCGGGTTGGGCCATCGAATGCTGCCAACAAAATTTTACCCCCGATCAAACCTTGTTGCCATGGCAACAAAATTTGAGATAAAAGGGCTATAATTCGAATTCTGTAAGAGATATCTCCAAGATCTTTGCGTCTAGTGGGATGTTTTGGGGGACGGGCTATTGAATGAGGCCAATCTAATTCCACCACAACCGACCCTTGTTGCCATTTGAATGTCACGTGACCCCAAACGGTCAAGATCATGATTGTAAAATATTTATGGCCAGATATCTCCGTAACTGATCAACTGTAAGAAGACGTTATTATACTAATAAAACAGCAAATATAAATGTACAAAACATTAGTTTATACACTTGCTAACGGCAACATTTAAGGACTTGGACATCGAAAACAGCAAAAATTACAAAAGGTGATATTATTCAGCAGCACATTGACACACAGTCAGTGTGATGCGGGCAATATCGTCTTTTGTAATTTTTGCTGTTCTTGTAAATTCGCCCGAAAATATCTGCACGACGACTTTCAAACCGATTATAAGACGAACACTGCGCTTCACACGTAAACCTATATGCCTAATTTTACATACAGGTGTATTAATTGTTGAGGTCATTGACGAGCCCAAAAACGTTTGAAAACAAGTAATTTGAGAAAGCTCACGTGACGCGCAACTGTGTCGGTTTTGCCACCTGGGCAATCGGTGTACAACATGCAATAAACTAATAATGCGTTTTGAAGGAGTGTCCACATCTGAGGCTTTCGTATACGAAATACACCTTGAACCTATGAGGTCGAAACTAAAACGGTTAAAAATGTACGTTTTATGTTCAGGGTTTCATACGCAGGTTGTTCCGGTCTATCTCTAGAAAGTTCGGCGCAATTCACTCTCAAAATGTGCGCCGCAACGGAAAATTGCAAAATACGAAAACTCTATTTTGGGGGTTCAAGGTCATTAAAGGTTATTGACGTTGACACCACTAAAAACCTCGTTGCTAGTGCTTGTTATGGTAAGCATCATGTCTGCAACCATTTTCACGCTAGACGGGACAATAGCGGTAAAATAACTACTTTTATATGGAATACCCCTATTTGACGCCCGCGTGCCGGCGTGCGCAGGCCTCCTTGAACTAGGGGGTTGGGACAAAAACTGCTAAAATCTACGTTTAATGCTGAAAATTTTATGCGCAGGTTGTTTTTGGTCTATCTCCAACTATTTTCTGTGCAATTCACTCTTAAGATGTGTGTCACAGCCCAAAATCGCGAAAAATTCACTAAAACTCGATTTTTGGGTTTAAGGTCGTTTATGGTTATTAATGTTAATATTTCAATACAGCTTGTCACCAGAAGTATGTCTGTGCTTATTTGCAACCGTTTTACGCTAGGCGAGCCAATAGCGGTGAAATGAAGACTTTTTAGCAGAATACGTATACTTTCTTTCACGCTCTCGTTCGAGAGGAACCTTTTCACCCACTAGCAATAAATTCTGTCACAAAAAAACTTTTTAAAAAACTAGAGTCCTTGAGACAGTTTACAGTAAAGATTTCATGATCCTCGCTTACACCGTTTTGATACAGCTCCAAAGTGTGACAGACAGACGGACGCCTAAGATATAGGCCTAGCCAAGACGCGCGAAGCATTCTGCTGTCGCGCGTAAAAAATCGGCCAATGTTTCTCAGAGCTATTTAGGAAACAAAAGTGGCACGTTGTACACCCACGGTGTACACGAGCGTAAACTGGTCACAGACGAGTCGTCAAGTCGACCTATCCTATAGGTAAAAGTCGGTAATATTTTTGCTGCTTGTAAAGAGTTTTCTGGTTTACTTGTTCGTATATTTATAACTCTATCCCATGTTGAAAACCATAATAGCCATCGATCATTAGTTAAGTTGGCAGAAAATTGCTTGAAGGCTTAACTAACTAAAACCAAAAGTTTAAGGTTAGGGCGTGTCGCCGTTGAAGGCGTCGAGTGGGGTGTGGATTGAGAAGGGGATATCAGACGGGTCTACCCTTCGCCACCCCTTAATTTGACCACTGATGTCAATAGTTTCATCAGCAGTGAATTATTTTAATAAATTCTGTTATTTTATTCGTTGTTGTTTGCAGCAGTGGCTTCAGTTCCGTTTTCGTTTTCGGTAAAATTCCCAACGTCAGCTTGATCATTCTACCCGTGTCGCTTACCTGTAGCGCGACAGTACGATACACAGCTATAATGACGTGTCAGGCATCAGCTGACGATGAACTGTCTGGTATGACGGAGTGTTCCATCTGTACTGAAGTGTTCACCGACCCTCGAGTTCTGCCGTGTAAGTTGTAACCACACGTTCTGTCTCAAGTGCCTGCTAAACTACGGACAGGACAAACAAGCTGGAGACCGGATGAATTGTCCAGTGTGCAGAGAACAGTTTACTATTCCAGACAACGGATTATCACGGATAAAAAAGGACTTCAGAATGGAGAAATGGCCTAATGCCAAAAAGCTTTCAATCAGAAAAGCCATGTGTGAACAACACAAAGAGGAAAAGATAAGGATGTTTTACCGTGAATGTAAAGTTTTAATTCGTGTGACGTGTTTCGTCGAATCGCACAAAGCTCACGACTTTGCAGATGTTAAAGAAATACCGGATGTCCTCAGCGACAGGCAGAAGATATTCGAGCTGTGGAAGATAACTGAAGACGTACTTCGGCGTTTCGAGAAAGAGAAGAATAATGTCATCAAGCACCTTGCTGGTGTTGAGGAAGAAATTAACACAACAGCAGACACGTTGATTGCTGTTATTCAGCGTGACACAGAGAAACTTGTCAGAAGTTGAGTCGATCAGACAGAAGCGAATCAAACATATGGAAACAGTAAAACAAGAAGTCGAACAACACAAGGTAGCGTTGGAAAGTTTCAAGAGAGACACTGCAGGAACGACTGCACGACGACGACAACCACGTGATGGACAGAGATAAAGTCTCAGTTCACGTCTGACCGACGAATGAAGAACGATGTACAAAAACTCATCTAGCGCCGCCGACGATCTTTAGATCCACGATATAGCGAAGTCGACTGCGTCCGGTATTATAAGACCACGTGCTCTCAGCCCCATCTTCAATAACACCCGGGAATACGCCAAGTAGTACGCTGCACACATGACGAACAGGTTCTTTGCCGAGCGCACGCTCGAACCAAAGATTGTTTTGGAACCGAATGAGCCAAGAACATCGCTCGGCATCAATCTCACTTGGCGTCGAACAACCACGATCACATTGGCGTAGGCGGCAGTGATAATCACTGTTGACGATGTGAACTGAAAAGCCTCGAATTCGTACGCTAGAGATGCGTTCTGACGTTTCACGTAGGTTAGCATGGTGACCCGATCGTAATACGACGATGTCACGCCAGCATTACTTACAAAGCCGCCGATCACCAGGCTGAATATCCACAGAGAGTGGATGATGGCGCGCAGAACGCGGTCGGAGAAGACATAAAAATACGAGGCAAAAAGTAAATAAAGATTACAGCTTATAAAAATAATTTTATCATTATTGTTTGCCAGTTTAATCAATTTGTATAAATGGCTGTAACAACTACGCATAACTAAAAAAAGAAAAATTGAGAATGAACAATGACATGCGTATTGTAAGATTATTTTATTTTACTACTGTAGTTAAGTAATGTTTGTTCTTCTTTGTTCTATTTATTTTTTATTTGCTATGGGCTACGTGTGCCTGACTTAGCGTACAGGTATTGGTTTAATTGGGCCTAATTACCGACTGATGAGTAGTGACGTAGAAAAGTTACAGTATTACAACATTTGATAGCAGTTTCTCTCCTCACCACCGTAATAAAATGGTTGACCAACTTTGCGAACACCAATCTCAGTTAACTAAAACGATAGCCCAAAAATGTCAGTGATACTTGCAACGTGGTTACAAATCAGCCTCATCAGACAAGTAGAAGGCGTCCGGTATCATCTGAGCTAAGCCCACTCCTCTTATGTTAAGTCTATTATTTTGCCGTACGTCGTGATACGTGTGTGTGACGTGTGTCTGCTCGCAGGTGCATTTCAAAAGGTAATTCCGATGCTTTTGCCGCTGTGAATATTGTTACTGACTGGATGTGAACACGATGCCATTGTCTGAGTGCGTACATCTCGCTTCGACGGGCCAGCTCCCGCCATGATGTCTCAGTAATCAGGGTCAACTTACTTCATTTCTCAACAGCAGGCGATCGAACTAATCCCAGCAGGAAATAACGGAAGCACGTAGGGAATACTCCTGGCAAATGTCAGTGAATAGTTCGGCCGCATAAAGCACTGTTTGAGAAAGTAGATTTTGTCGAACAAATTGCAATGTCAACACTAAAATTTGATGAATCAAGTTAAAGTTTGTTGTATTGTAGCGAAAAAGTTGGATTAATATCAAAACATCTGCATAACATGCAAGCTGTGTTGATGCCCCGTAATACCTGATAATTATCGAATGTTTTTGGCGAACAACAAAACAAATCCTTTTGTAACTCAATGTATTTCTTTGATAACTTTCTCCAATACAAAATAGTATAATATCAGATAAATCACTATACAAACACACATATCAACTACCCTCAGTGGTTAAAGCGGTAGGCCTATGTGTGACAAGAAGGGGCTCTCATCCAGTGAGACAATAAACCCAGGTAGCGATCGCAACCTACTACAAAGTTAACTCAGCTTTACACATTATGACTGCTGAAAAGCAGATTTTTTTCAATTACAAGTACCGGCAACAGAAGAAGCCAAAATGACCAATAAAAGTGGAGTATACCAAACTCACATAGAATAAAAACATAGTAGCCAATGCTGTTACAGAAATCTTTTAAAAAGTCATTAAAATGCAATTGTCTATCTGCAGAAAGCAGACCTGCAAGTGGCAGTGGCACATCAAAAATGCATATCCAGAAATCCAGCTGTACATCAATTAGTTAATCCGTAATAACGTACCATTAAGTACCAATTATATGACACAAGACTATGGAGCAAGAATGGTCCCGTTACGGTCAGATAAAGTCAGATCGCAGCAGAGACGAGGGCAAAAGCAGTATTCACACTACGTACTATTTGTGCAAATTAACCGTAGTGTGTCTGTAGTGCGAATGCCTCTTAAGCTAGAGCAGGGAGGCCGAATCCCTTACTTTAACCACTGACTACCCTGCAGTGTAGCGTCAAAAACTGCATGTATAAGAGAATAAATGCAACTACGCGTATTAAGTAGATATAGCACAAACTGACAGTCATTGCGGATATACTATGCAAAGAAACATGAGAAAAAACTAATTAGTTACTGCTATAATAGTTCAGTGCAAAAGTACAGTACAAAATGTCACAAAAAGGGACCACCTTACATCACACACAGACTGGTTACAGCACTCAGACAGACTTGCCACCACCGTTTCTAGGACTTTGCAGGTCCCGGAAAACAAAATTCAAGGTCTCCTAGGACGGTTTTGATAAAATGGCAACTTTTCAGGGTGATGTTTGACCTACGAATAAAATCAGTAACACAGCCAATATTATTTAAAACACCTTAATGGCAATACTTAGCTAACTGGCTAAGCACAATTAACAGTAGCAAAATTTTGGGACTTCGTATTTTCGTCATTAAGTATTCTAGACTCCCCACGTCTGTAAATTTTAATTTTCCAACTTCCTCACTTTTCAAGATTTTCTTCAGACTGTACAAACTCCATCGTTACTATCATGTTTATCATCACTGCAACTGAAAGCAGGCTGCAAAAGGGCTCCAATCTGTAAAACAAGGTCCTACTCAAGTCAGCTGCATATGTTGTCTTGCATGTGCAACAAGCAATCAAACACTCAACAACAACAATAACTAACTAAATACACCAAAATATAAAGCTATTTACTGAAATGCAACTATTAGCAACAATGACAGAAAATACAATGGAATGAAACGGAATCAAACTAACCAGTTTGATTAGAGGACTATTTCACTAAATACAACAAATTAACCAAAATTACATTTGTTATAAACCATATACCGCAGCAGAAAAAATGTCATGCAATACTGTGTTTTCAGAACACTTAAAAACAAATTTACAGAAGCAAACTCTCAAAAATGCCATAGAAAAGTCACAAAATTCACCATTCACCTACTCAAACTACATCAAATTCACTACTGGCTGGAATTTAGTCATACAGACTTTGTAGAAAATAAGTTAAGGAATGTATCAAAAGGAGTGGAAATTTGGTAAGCGATAATAACAGTAACAACTGGCTTCCTATCTCAGACCAATTCAGCACTTGACAGTAATATAACTATGGCTCTGCAGAGCATATGATCACAAGAAATATGTCAACAGAGAAAGAATGCAAACAGATGAACAGTACTCACCGGAAATGCAGAAAAATATCACCTCTAAATATAAACAGAAACGTCATACCTTATGTCATGGTGAATTAACTGTTTAAAAAATTATTATAGGATGACTTCTTCATTAAATTCCACAAAGTTTAGGTAGTTATCAGTGAAAAACAAATAATCAAATAAGCTACTCAAGTATTAAACACAGGAACAGCCTTCAAATGTCACTGTGTAAATAGGTTCAAAATACCTTAAATAATCCAATTAGGAAAAATGTATCTTACAAAAATGCAACAGAAAGCACACTATACAACAATTACTACAACTAGTTTAACAGCAAATTGATGAACTAAAGCACTGTATCACAAGTACCAAAATACACCCCAAGTTACAATATATAGTCTCATATATACACTACACTTACACTCAATTAGTGCTACTCTTTTTTGTGGTTATGTTCAACATGGTATTAAAAATCGCAGTAGCTTGACAGTATTATACAGATCACTCAGAATTTTCCTCGGATTTTACTTTCTTATTTCCAAAAACTGCAGTATACTTGCTCTAAAAGCCAGATGCATTTCTGAACAGCTCCTTTACATAACTGGAGAATAAACTACAGTTGCTTTGAAAGAATAACTGTCATATAACTGTAGACCCACTGCTGAAAAGTGATAGGTCAAAAACCAAAGTGTTTAATATTGCCTACAGTTCATGCACATCTTTCATAAGTATCACAAATTTTGCAATAATCTTTCAAATGCAACTTTTCTGCCATTTTGCTAACATTTCACCGATTGACTGACAGTCAGCTAGCCAAAACTGGCCAGTGCACTAACTAATCAGTTAGTTGGTTTGTCATTCCCGAAATGCACATAAAGCAAACTGATCAGTAGTGGAGGCTAAGTTAACTGACTGCTTAAAAGCCAGGAACCAGCCTGCCTTGAATCAGCAGACCAAGTCCCACATGGTGAGTTAGTCGTCATGTGATCCGAGGACGGTCGTGCGAACAATCACCTCCGTGACCTGATATGGATCGCAGTTGGACGACGGACGTCGATCCTCCAGATAGCCACAGCGATCCTCTCCGACCTGACGTGGAATGCGGATCGACGCTCCACGGTTTGCGACTCCGGCGGAGAAGTCGTGAATGCTGCTGGTCTCATGATGACCGGTCAGTCGACGTTCATTGTCACGACCTCCACGAGGATCATACGCACGAATGTGACGCTGGTGCTCTTTGCTCAGTTTCTCGATCGCATCTTCTATCGCTCTGTACGTCACAGCAGCATCAATCACAGGAACATGCAGAAAAATAGGACATCCATGCCATGCACTGTTGTTTACGAAGTTCAGTTCTATAAGAGGTGGTAAATGCAAACAAATGTTGCAATAAGACTGAAATGGACAACTTTTACTTGGTTCTCAAACTGGTGAAATGGTTCATCAATTCTTCAGACAAATGCCATTACGGGTATGCAGAATCACTATTATCAGGCTCACTTTTTGCCAGATTCATGCAGCATTCGGTTTGTCAAATAGCAACCACTTGAACACGAAGCACAGTACAGTCTTCAAATGACATGGCTTCAACATGTCTAAAAGCAAGCTAAAGCAAACTCCATTAGCTACATCGTATCTTACAAAAAAAGGAAAAAGCATAAACTATACAAAGTACGAGTTTATTACTGAAGCAGCTGCAACGATGAACAGTGAAAGAGTACAACAACTTACTGGATTCCACCTTCTTTGCGCATCGCCAGCGTGCTGTAGTTGCAGTGAGCTCCCGCACCATTCCAGTCGCCTGGTATCGGCTTCGGATCAAAAGACACAACGACACCAAAGTCCTCTGCTACACGGTGGAGCAGAAAGCGTGCAACCCACAGTTGATCACCCATCTCCACTCCCTCACAAGGACCGACCTATGTACCAGCAGCAACACATCCCAATCTGAACGTACATTCCCATCTCAATGCCCTCGCACCCACCATCCAACTTACCAACAAACAATCACGCTGTAATGTTCCGTAGCCGAGGGGATGCAAAGTATAACTCCACCAGTTAAAATCCATACACTGTGTCTTAAAAAACCAAACATTTACTACATTTTCAAATAACTCCGGCAATCCTGATTCAGTATTAACCACTTAATATTAGCGGAAATGGGCGTTGCTTTCCACTTTCGACATTGTTGTGCTTCCTTAGTTTCACTTTCCAATATGTTAATAATATAACTCCCAATTCATGTTACACATGAGTCTGTGGACCACATCTGGCCTGCAATGGGTTGTTATCCAACCCATCAAGTAGAGTAGTGTCTGGCTGAGTGAGAGCTAAGGAAACAGAGCTGCCAGTAGTGTCACTGCAAAGGTCAATCCCCCTACCCAAAAATTTACTGTGTCAGAAAACTTTCTGTTTTCAGATAATTTCTGTCAAAAATTACAAAATCTGAGACTAAAATTCTCCCACTTTGGGGCAATAGAAATTCTGAGCACCCTTAAAATGTTGTGCTGAAACTGCAACTGCAGTTGGAATATTGTAAATTTCTGCCACTCCTACGTTTTTAACCGATACGCACTGAGCGACACCGTATGGGCCTTTTGGCTTGAGAAAGACTTCACATTCTTCACATACGACATCTAATGTCTACAGCAGACCTGGAACTCCCACTGAGCTGGCATGACTTCAGCGTTGGTGCCAGAGATGTTGATACCGGCGTAGAGACAAGCGCGGTAGTGAGCTTCCAACACATCACGACCAAACACTCGGTCAGCTCCCACACCGCAGTAGTATGGACCTGTCACATGCATTTCAATGATGCCACTATGCAAAGTGCTCATCTGTTAATTAAAATCGACTAAAATAACATTGACTTCATCCTTAACATCTGCTACCAAAACGATCTTATAATGCAAAAAATGTATTAATGAACATAACTGATTGATACATAAATTCTAATTATTGTATATACTAACTTCAGCATGATTCCATTTAAATTTTAATTTACAAAAATCTATAAATAAATTTTCAAATTTCAATTCACGCATTAAAATTTTAATGTTATGACGTCAACATGATTTCTTACTTCAATTTTTTTCCATTTAGAGCAACCACCAAAGTAATTAAGTTTAAACAGCATTACTGTGAACATAGTTGAGTATAAGCTTTGTTGTCTGTTTATTTATTTATTTCTTGACACAGTATCCAGAACAATTACAGTGGAACATCACAGCTGGTCAACCAGGCACAAATAAATGAACACTAACAGTTGCCCAGCTGGTACATAAGAAATCCAACACTAAAAATACAAAAGCTAGGCTACTAACATGACAAGTAACATCGCAAATATGCTGACAAGTCAATGTCTTTTAAGGACTGACTGAAAGCAGCCTGAGAACTGAAGCAGACCGAGTCAGGCAGAGAGTTCCAATATTGACAACTGACAATAGTGCAATGAAAATACAAACATCTTACACATAGCAGCCGCACACAGATTGCACAGGCATGATGTTACCTCGACAAAGAGGTACTAGTGGCAAACTATGCACCTGACACAGATGTAAACTACTGGAACCAAGCTATAGTCAAGTATTATGCATCTGTTACATTAACATACAAGCAGCTCATACCTTGGCCTTTAGGATATCCTCCCTTAGGCCAGCCAAGTGGATAATGATCTCGATCCAGCAGTGTGTACTCTTGTTCAATACCGAACCACGGATGTGCATCCTTTGCTCTCTCCATTACCTTCTTACATGTACAGCGGTGGTTTGTGTCTGCACCACCACATGCAAATAGACAGTGCGAAAGTGAAGTAAAAGTTCCAAGTAAAGAAATAAAGTAAGTATGTAAATGTCAATTTTTATAGCACAGCAATGGCAAAAAAACCCCTGCGCTAACGTGCTGTTTACATTAGCACTCTGAAAAAATTTCTTCAGTAATTATCCCAAATATAAAAGTAGCGTGAACAGAATCATGCTGATGTCTTGATGTCCATGTCATCGAACTATCAACAGAAAAGGCCCAACATGGTGACGTCTGTATGAACTAGTATGAGCAGAATACACAGCAGATGACGTCTTGAGGCAGAGACTGGGCTGTGTTTTAAATGTGCCTGTATTAGCAAATACAGCGGTTACTGTGTGGCTTCACACTAGCAGTTTCTTCATACAACACATCAAAAAAATTCAGAGTGTGCTATTGGTGGATGAAACCAAGTTAACAGTTACTGGTGCAAACTGTTAACAAAATGACAGTACACAATTTATTCCAATTCTGCAGCCTTCCAACATTGCTTCTGCATCATGATCAACTGATTCGCAATCAAAACCTCACAGAATGTCAAAATTTACAACCAATGCTGTCATTATTTGGCCCTTTCTAAATTTCTTTGACTTTATACATTATGGCACAAATTTCCCAACTTTTTAAACTTGAGTCCTGTTAAATGGTTTTAGTTTTCTGGCATTTCATATCAATTCAAAAAGGCAAACAGATGATTAGTTGAAAAAATAACTCATGCAGATTAGTCTTATTCATAATCACGGTATCAAAACCAAACTAAAGATGCAGTAAGGTAAACTCAAGATAATGATAAAGCAGCCTCACCAGTTGGTTCTTTGTTGTATTTGTACGTTTCACAGAGCACAAGTATGTTGTTGCCTCGCCTGAATGGATCGTTGTACATAGCAACTGGATACAGGTAGACATCCGAGTTTGATCCCTCTGCCTGACCAGTACTCGAGCCGTCAAAGTTCCAAACTGGAAGTTCTGTTCAAAGTAAGCTCATAATTCTCAGCAACAGGCTTAGCATTGAATCAAACAATTATTCAATGATTCTGTTTGAAGCTGTTCAGTGCTCAAAAAAACATATTTAAATCTAGACTAAAAACAACTTCCAGCCAACATGTAAGCCTAGTAATTGTTATGCATGAATGTGACTGTCCAATCTGACACACCAGCGCTATATAACCTAGATTATTCAGCCACCATTATGTATTGTATGTAAAAACAGGCCACTATGTTTTGCTGTTGTTTTTCAGTGTATATCTCCAAAATCCTTGTCCAATCACCGTAAAACTTTGAAACATGAGTGGAAATGGATTCAAATGGCTGTTATTTAGAAAGCTAGGTCCCAAACTGCAAAGTGACAAAAATTCAACTTTAATCACAAATTACGAAATATCAACAGTCCAAAAATGCATATGAGATAATTTGTAAATTTGCTGACCTTTAGTACACAGACAGCAATCAGTCACAATAGCACAGTTTACATACTATATCACTTGACTTGGTAGTTAACTAACTTCTACTTGTAAGAACAGAATACTTACAACTTCAAACACCATTACAGTAACATTGGTTAAGCAACGTTGATGCATGAAACATTTGACTAACAGTACAATATAAATATCATGCTAGATAGATGCATACCTTCAACAGCTTTTGGAACACCATCGACAGTCCTAGTTTTGCAGCGTACAGCTTCGCCAGTACCATCGATCCAAATGTACATTGCTTGAACCTTGTCGTCTGGCAGGTCAAGAGTCATATGATGACTCAAGATTGTTTTGTCAAGTAGTGGCCGTGTGAGAGACATCTCCTAATAACAGAATTACAACACTCCACTACTAAGCAAAATCTGAGCAACTTCACTATGATCAAGACTTCCTGTTAGTGTTCTGCTGCAAGTTGCAACAATATGCAATTTCAAATGAATATCACAATATGATGAATGCCACATCAACTAAACCATAAAATAATTACGAACAGCTAATGGCAAAAAATGCACTGGCTGAATCACATCACTGTCAAGCTATAGTAAACAAAAAATTTGAGCTAATGCTCACGAGACACACGAAAGCCTATAGCAATTGCTGTTCGCAAACTGTCAGTCTATCTCCAGCCATTTCGCTGCAGTTCATTCTTGGAATGTGCGCTGCAACAAAAAATCGCAAAAATCGATAAAACCCCTTATTTTGGAAATTCAGGGTCTTTCAAAGTCATCGATGTTGATACTACTAAAAAGCTAGTGCTTGTTATGATAGACAGCATGACCATAGTGATCTGCAACCGTTTTCATGAAAAAACTGGACAACAATGGTAAAATAACGACTGTTATGGGGGTACCACTCTTTGATGCCATCGTGTGCAGGTTTCCTTGAACCTAGAAAATTGACACTTGGACCGTGAAATCTACATTCAATGCTGAAAATATCACATGCAGTTGTCCATATCTATCTTAATTGGCTTCGACGCAATTCGCTCTTGAAATGTGTCTCACAGCCCGAAGTCACTAAAAATCCATTAAAAACCCTATTTTGGTGTTCAAGGTCATCCAAGGTCACTGAATTTGGTGGCAATCGAAAGCCAGTGTACGACTTCCTATTAGTGATTAAAGTAAACTAAGCCCTATCTTGCACCGATACTGAGATACAGAGACTTATTGGTTAAAAATCACAAATTTTTCCCACCCCACTCTCATTTAGCACCCTCGTTCGAGGTGACCCCTTTCGAATTCATGGAAAAGCTTTGTGGATCCTGAAACTAGAGTCTTCCAGGGAGTCAAAGGTAAAGATTTGGTGATCCTAGCTTGCACCGTTGCACCGTTTTTGACTGATCCACCCGTGTGATGGACAAATGGACAGACGGATAGACAGAATTGCGATGGCTAAGACGCACTAAAGCAGTAGCTGCTTTCGCATGTAAAAACAGATTGGTGAACGTTATGTCAGGGTTAAGACTGGGGTTAGGGATATGGCTATAGCTGCCAAGGACCAGAAATCAAAATGCGCGAGATCAATACCCCTCTTCTCTCCTCTTCTTTCCCTCTCCTCCTTTTCTGCCCCTTCCCTTCCTCTTTTTCTCTTTTTTTCACTCTTTCCTTCCTTTTCCTTCCCTACTTACCTATTCTCGCCCTTCACGTTTTCTTTCCCAAAATCCAGCTCTGTGGAGTACTGTAAGTTTCCAAGTGGCGTCCGGGTCACAGCCCTGGCCATCAAAGCATTTTTGTGCATTTCAAGCTCTGAAATTGTGGCTAGTGGAGACAATTTTCTGTCATTGCCATACAAAATTATACGCAATAGACAGATAAGTGAAATGTATAAGATAAAACTTAAGTGAGCAGAAGAGTGCGAGCTAACTGAAAATGCACTAGACTCATGCGAGATGCATGACACTTGGGCTGTGAAATGTGAGGGCTGCATGGCTAAGATTAGGGTTAAGGATATGGTTAGTAATAGGGATTGGGATGGTTGAACTAATAAATTCAGCTTGATTACAGCATTACTCATTGCGACATCCGCAGAGCAAGGTGTGGATATAAAATGTGCGTCTAAGTGTGTCTAGATGAATCTTGTGCAAGCAAGATCAAGACAAACGTTAAAGACATGATCATGGATAGGGTTATGGCCAAGATGAGCATCAGAGCTAAGATTTGGGTTGGTGAGGGTTAGGATTAGTAACGGTATTATGCAAGAGTTTGATTTGGTAAAAATTACATCTTACAAGATGCAAATGCACCTACACGCATTTGCTCTACACCCTGTGTGACAGTACCAAGAGCACCATTCAGAGACCACCACTCACATTCACCATTCATCACTTTTTTAGCACCCAGCACATCTTCTGGTTCTAGCGAGCAGAGGTCAAGACAGCAACATTTCAGTTAGTTGGGAGAAAGAGGCATTCATTTCCTTATTTCACGACTTTTCCATTTCTGTTAGAAAAATGGTAAAAAGTGGATCGGTGGATAAGCATATGTTGCAACAATGTCAGGGCTGACGTTAGGGATAAGGTTAAAATTCAAGTTAAGATTAAGGTTAAGAATTACGGTTAGGTTACAGCTTAAATACAACATTAACTTGCGACATCAGCAATTTAATAATGTGGTATGATAGTGTAACAGTAATGGACCGGACTGGTGACCAAGGTCTCAAAATCAACTCCGGGTCGAAGCACTGACAGGTAATGCCTTGGGTAAGTTGTTCACACATGTGCCTCTGTTCACCAAGCAGTATAATTTGGTAGCGGTCGAAGGGCGGTGAGGCTCTGCGGCTGGGAAGGTAACCGTAGGTCTGGCATTGCACTGGTCATGTGTCACAGACTCAGTGGTCCATCCACCTACGGGTTCAATTTCAATGCGGGGCTTGTCTCCCTTCCCTCCCTCCTTTTCCTTTTCTGTCCCTCCCTCCCCTGCTCCTCCCCTTTTACCCTTACCGTCCCTTCCGTCTTCACCTCCCCTCCCTTCCGTTAGAAGTAGGACCCCTTAAAATCCAGCTAGTAGGTCTGGGGGAGCGCTGTGAGCTCTCCCAGCGGGGTCTGGGGCGGAGCCCCAGCCGAAATCAAATTGAATGCATTTTAGCTGTAAAAGACGCCCCTGTGGGGTATGGCACCTTTACCTTACCTTACATCCGCAGATCCGCAATCCGCTTTTTACCCGTAGACGTTGACAACCGCTTCTCCGCTCATCAACATACAAGTACAAGTAGTACAAGTAACTCGAGACAGAGTACAGTACTGTGTCTTGTTTACGAACTTCCTAGTTTGTCTACAGTTTCTGACCATGACATCGTGCACTACAACGACAAAATCATGTCTGCTACATCACAAATGACTACTAAAACTTAATCAGAACTCACCGTTCAGTTAAAATGTCGTTATGTCACACAATCTAATCAACCTCGACCTCCTTAGTACATACTGCAAAGACTACTCAGGACCCCCAGGTGCACTGGAGGTGACGTCACACATAAACAACGCACTCATGCTAGTGATGGGTCAATATCGAAATTTAAGTTTCCATGCGATATCGATACAATATCGATATATTACAAGCAAGTAAAAACCGAATTAAGTGGTTTGTTTAATCCAGTCTATGTTTAGTTACGTAGTTTTATTGTATAACTTGATGATAAAAATCACTAATTACATGTATTTTAGTTTGTAGGGGTGTGGGACGGCGGGGAGTAACAGCTTAGTTCTTAAGCTGTGTCATAGAATCCAGTATGGATAATCACAGCCGTATCTAGTATGGCTAGGAGTGACATAGTCATTAGGCCTATTTCTGCTAGCCCACCCCTCCCCATAGAGACCTATACAGGATTTCAGTCCCGTGTCCCAAGGTGAAATGGTTAAAATCCCTTCACTGCCCAGTATGTGGACAGTGGACAGCGCGGTTTTTAGCGGTGTTTATAAACGACTTTGTAAACCTTTTTTGGTTTTATTTTCATTTCCGTCATAAGCCATGGTTAGACCCCCTTGATCCTCATTTCCACGAGAATTCAACAACAGCACGTATATATTTATCCTGGACCAACTAACTGCGTATTTCACCAACAAAATTCACCATATTACACATATTTGCGCCTATATTTTGCAAAAATTGTCCGACATTACATACCCAAACCTTATAACTGAAACTGGGACAAGCCCGGGCTTTTTCTCAGATCTTTTTGGTGCGTGTCCAGTCTCACCGTCCCGCTTTATACGCGCGACAGCATGTAGGCCTTTTGTCTTTGAGAGGCGTCGGTCTGTCCGTCACACCCTGGAGCCCTATCAGAACGCTGCAAGCTAGGATCACGAAATTTTCACCGCGAGCTGTCGCGAAGACTCTTCGTGACAAAATTTCGTGCAGCTGCAGGGTCAGCGGGTTTCCCTCAAACGAGATAATCAAACAAGAGTAAGTCCATACGGACGCCTCATATTTGGGTATACTCTTTCAAAATGCATTGTTTTAGTGCACGTTGTACAATAATACCCCAAATGGCAGCATCGATGATGTCGCACGTCACGTGAGTTTTGCTCAAGTTACTTGTTCGCATCTTCTGCGCCCGCTATAATAGGCATTTTAAAGCACACCGAACTATGAAGCCCATATACCTCTGCTGTTACGTACTGCCTACTGTCAAAAGCACGAAAACAAATTGAGATTGGTGAGTAATTTAATATAATGACTAAGAAAAACAAATTACGAAAAATAAGTGCCAAAATAATGACATTAAAATACTAAATGTGTAACAGGGCAGTAAATACGATTTAGGGTGACACGACCGATGCAAATTTCAAGGTCTCCTAACAAAACCATAGCTGAGACCGACAAAACCGGGAATCACAAAACCTGGACACAGTATTATTGGGTTAGGTTTAGGAAATAAGGTTAAGTATAGGGTTAGGGTTAAAGTTAGGAATTACGGTTAGAGATAGGGTTGAGGATTAGGGTTCGGGATAGGGCTAGGGATTGGTAAAAAGTTAGGGTTAGAGATTGGGTTTAGGAATAGGGTGACGAATAAGGTTATCTTTAGGTAATTGTCAAAACTAGGGTTAGAGTTAAAGATTGTGGATTAGTAGGCTAATAGGGATAGAGTTAGGGTCAGGGTTCATGCAGTGGGCTAGTTTTGACGGTCCACGTTTTGTCTGTCTAGGTTCTGACAGGGAACCAAATTTTAGCATGGCATTCAACATACAGGCCTATGCGTTTGCAAAATAAAAAGAATAAGACAGATTTGCGTTATCCGTGACACGTCAATCAACTGAAAGACTTTAGTGTAATCTTCAGAGAGAGAGAGGCTTTGACCCATGATCCCCTGACCAGCCTGGACCCCGCTGCACCTAACAGGGCTCGCGCGCTATCCATACAGTCCCCCTCTTTGACAAATTCTAAATCTAGTTCTAGGCTTCAGCTTATGTCATATGCTGGTTTTTAATGCATTTCTTACTGTTCCTACTACATTTTGTTTCTTTTACGTGTATTTCTTTTATGTCTGTGTTTTTGTGTTTTTATGTGTTGTTTGCTGTGTGTGTCAATGGTCCCTTGTGGACTGATTTTCAAATAAATGGAATGGAATAGAATGGAATTGGCTTGTCAGTTTGCAATTTTTCAACTGCTTGTGAAGTTGAGTCGTCTGGCCCACGGGGTCTGTATAAGCTAGTGTACGCGCTGCAGTCAAAGTCGTCAACCGCTTACGTGGCGTCACGTTTGAGAAACTGCAGGAACTGTTACAAGAAGCCCAGCTGTTGTTAGGGTGAACCGACCGTACCGCTATATCCGAAAGCCAGCGTCCGACTTCCGATCACGAAGAGATAGCGATTTTCCAAAGTGACTACAAAGTCCCATACAAGTTATGGTGACCCTGCTATATCGAACGCTACAATCAACGCCAAAATACGACACAGTAATTCAACACACGTCGGTGATGGCTGGAGGCAGCAACTTTTGCATGTAAAATTGCGGCCAAACAGCTGCAGACAGGGACGTTGGTACTACTGACAGCCTATAGAAACTCGTCATCGCCATAATCCAACAATACCATCGCCGAACCCCTACGACGTACGGTTTTGCGGTTTGCCACAAAATGAGTCACAGACAGACGGACAACAGACAACAATCTGTTAACGGTCGGCCATAAGCTGTTTAAATTCAACTACAAACTTGGGCTTCTGAGGCCCCAGATACCCCCTACCGGGACTTCGCCACTGCACCCCAATGGGGTGCAATAGGCCCTCTGCAATGATGTCCTCCTCACTGCAGTGGCTTGCAAAAGACTTGGATCACAAATACCACCTCGAAATTGCATCAGAAAGTAAGAACATTAGGCCCCTTATACAAGTTAGCTGTATGGACAGCGAATCAGAAACCACAACTGACCCATCCCTACCAACAACAATTAACCTAAGTGCTAGCTTGTTGATACAGTCACGTGCACTGTGGTGCGCTGCACTGAGCCTTCACGCATCGCATCGCAGGCTTCAACAATCAGCTGTTTATTGCGACGTCGAGTCATCACCAAGGTCATTCATTTACCGAGCAATAATATGATTTTTCCGCCACGTCGTTTATCGCTACTAGGCCAGTGGCCCATATGGGGAGACAGCCAGAGGCCGACGCTGTGAACTGCATTTAAAGTCCTAAACTGTCGGCGTTTGACAGACTTGTTGTACTGTGACAAAGGAAAATTATTCTCGAAAGAAAATTTTCCGTCGTAGCTGGATGCACCAGTAGGGCTAGCGAGTGACGAGGCCTTTAGCCGCTCAAAACAAAATTCCCACCACGCACAGAATATGCTACAGAATCGAAATCAGGCTCAAGTTCCCCCTCCTCCGTTCCTTTTCCTTTCTTCCTTTTCCTCTCCACTCCCTTCCCCTTTACTATCTTTTTACCTTTTCTTCACAATCTGCCACAGGTGTCCCTTCCTCCACCTCTTCTCATTATATCCTCGCTTCCCCCTTCCCCTTTCCTTTCCACACACTCCTAGTAGGTTTGGGAGAGTGCTCTAAGCTCCCCCCAGCAAGTCCGGGCAGAGCCCTGCCGCCAAACAGTTTGTGGTGCAATTTTAGCTAAAACAGCGCTTCTGGTGATAGCAATTCGTATTGCAAAAAGCTATACACGTACCCTTAATAAAACTTCTCCCACGCCTATTTTCCATGCCACCGAGTGTAATAACTAATATTAAGCTGTACCCACCAGGTACAGGGATAAAAGCCATTGGTGCCAGCGACTTCGATCTGACAACATTAATATTGGGGGCCTGAAGTTCGAGACATACATGTAGCGTCGAGAACGAGATGTCACAGACGTTGACCGGGTGGCGAATAGAGAGAGGCAGTTTACCTCCTCCCCAGCCGACTATAGGGTAGCGAGCAAGCGATAACGATTTTTGGCTTCTTTATGCTTTTCCACTGCACACCATTTTATTTCGTGCTGTGCGGAAATATCAGTAGTCTAATATAGGGCAAACAATGTTCGTTGTGGCGTCATCAAAGACAACGACGTACTCGACGAATACAAAATGCTCCGTCATTCTCGCAGTCGAATAACATTCTGCAGTAATAAACGTAACTTGCAAGTCCAGCAACCAATGACAGGCACCACGGACAATAGATATAAATGAAGCTAATGCGGAAGATACGCTGAAGCCAGTGGTGTATTTAGGGGGAACATGGTGCGATGGCCCCCCCTTTGGCCCAACCATGAAAATTTTTTACAGGCGACTTTATATGAAAAGGTGTTTTTTTGCCATTTTCCAGCAAGAATTGCCAAATTCAACAATGTTTGATGGTCTTTTGCGTTTCCAAATTTCAGAAAAATGGGCGAATTTGTGGTTTCCATTGAACATTCAGAAGAAAAAAGTGTTTCAGCTTCAGG
>Ga0209671_1001495_pt1 | contig 19683 bp, 13 predicted proteins | sample WorMetHERISLAND2_2_FD_187401 | JGI IMG/M metagenome (GOLD analysis project Ga0209671, IMG submission 187401) | Marine gutless worms symbiont microbial communities from Max Planck institute for Marine Microbiology, Germany - Olavius geniculatus... | ecosystem: Host-associated > Annelida >...
GGATAGCCCGGGGCCGAAAATAGGGGGATAGGTGCAAACAGCGCGCAATTTTCTTTTACGGGGGCTGAGTTATAGCCAATTTTGTCCCAAAATTCGTTGCCATGGCAACGGGGGTTGGCAGGGGAAAAATTTTAATGACGCCGTTAAATTGGCCGACCCCGAAAACCATACCCAAGAACCAAAAATTACAACTTTATCTTATACATAGCCGGAGTTATGACAGTTTAAAGGATATTTTATTAAATACTGTGTTACTGTTACTGTGTTACTGTCTAATTTTCCCCATAGGCGCCATTGTAATTTTTCATATTTTTGTGAAAAAATAGGCGAAAATGTTGAATTTAAATTTTGTAACCTCAAAAGGCACTTCCTTGCGCGAAACCGCGTCATATAAGCCATAGTGCGTTAAAATCAGTTCAGTCGTTTTTCCTGTAGAGGACGGCAAAAAAAAGGAAAGGAAAGGGAAGGAAAGGGAAGAACAGGCACAAAAAGTCACGCAAGCGTTATATTTCACCTATTCGTGGGAAGCCCCCCGTAAACGGATTTTTACCAAATGTTGCACGTCAGGAGATATGCTGAACGTAATCATTTGTGCAAATTTTGGTGTGGAAAAAATAAGGGGTTTGGGAAATACGAGGGGTCAAATTTTGGAGTTTTTCATTGAAATGGCTGGTCACCCTTACAACAGTGCTGCGCTATCGCGCAGCCTGTGATTAACGATATGCAAGCTTAACCGATCTCGTACACTGTGTCCGGAAAAAAAGTATTTCCTAGACATCGTATAGTAACAATGTCAAATCTAAACAAATTTAAATAAAATTTCGTATCATTAATTTTCAATAAATTGCTTTAAAACTACTTAATTTTGCTCAAAAATATTATTTTTGAGCGGAATTATGAATTGTTGAATATCGATAACAAAACATCTCCGTTACCAATATGGCGTTACATAAGTAAATCCCGCGGTTAGTACACATTTTCGTAATTTCAACAAAAAATCCGATTGTGGCAAAAGTTTGCTTCAACAATGCAATATGCATTGGCAAGCAAAGTGCCGAATTTCAAATAAATCTTCCAAAGCAAACAATAGTTATAGCAGTTTTTGTGAGGTCACCATGAAACAATTTAAAGTCTTTGTGTCTGACGTAATCCAAAAAAAACCTGAAGCTAAAGTTTTTGTGTCACCTCACAAAAAAACCACTGTAACTATTGTTTGCTTCGGCAGATTTAACTGAAATTTGGCATTTGGCTTATCAATAGACGATGCACTGCATTATTGATGCAGAAATTTGCTAAAATTAGATGTTTTCGGTTGGAATTACAAAAAATGTATAGTAACCGCGGGCTATACTCATTTAACGTCATATTGGTAACGGATATATTTTGTTGTCGATATTGAACAATTAATAAGTCTGCTCAAAAATAATTTTTTGAACGAAATCCGGTGATCTTTTCACCAATTTATTGGAAATTAAATCTGCAAAATTTTATTTAAATTTGTTTTTATTCGACATTTTTATTTTACGATGTCTATGGGATTACTTTATACGGACACAGTGTAGATGTAGACACAGCATCTCTGATTGCGTAAGATCCAACTAGTGTTGAGAAAACTCAGACAAAAAATGAATTAAATCAAACCCTCAAATCATGCAGTCCAGATAATCATTCAGTGTTGATAAAAAGTGTCTAAAATTTCTTTCGAAGTTTCTCGAGTCATCTTTGGACTATCACTATTCATTTATCATTTCAGCATTGCCAGCTGATAACCAGCAAGTAGCGCACTAATTATATTAAACAGAAGAAAGCCCCCACTTAGTCTCCGTTTTAGTTCTAAACTGCACGCGTACTTTAGTGGTAGACTAAGACTCTGTGCACATGTGAAACAAAACAGAAACAAAACAAAATAGTTTCGTTTCCGTTTTTATTTCTAATTTCACATGTGCGGATAACCATATAGAGGCTTAAGCGATCACGTATATACTTTAACGTATCGTTAGTTTTTGATGGGATCAATCAACAACGAGTCGTGGTATATAGAAAGATACATCTGGAACGAGGAAATGGTTTGGATGTTTGGTCAGTGATGTAGCTGACTGGCTGGCTGGACGCAGCGTCTGTAACTGATGCAGTTTATGACCGCGCATACGTACATACGTCGTGCAGGCGCACGGTCAGACAGCATTCCCGTACCGGTAGTTCACGCTTCAGCTGACGACAGCCATACGGCACACTTACTGGTCAGTCAGCCTGAGTGAATGCGTGAAACCACCGCAGAAACTAGGTCAGGTCACTGCAGGAAAAGGCGATAACATGACCCGTCTAAATTCCTGGAACTCACCGACTTTGACACGACATCTTGGCAACTTTCTACATGGAGCGCACGTACGGACTTATCACTTTCGGTCAAAGTTGTGCGTACGTGGATGCAAAATTTTATTTCATTTAACATTACCAATAGAAGACTCAAGCTACAGGTTGACCAGAGTACGACTTTACGAAAATCTAAGTGATGAGTTTTAAATTTATAGTTCCGCTTGAAATACGGCTCACAGCTATGACGGACTGTCGGCTCTAACTGAACTAAAGTATTATGTTCCTTGCATGTGTAGGCTTATGTTGACCGCTGTGGACAGGACATCGTTTTAACGCACTTACGATAGGCGGGCAAAAGGTTTTAAGCCTCGATATATTAGACCCAAATTTTCGTTATTGTTTATACATCAGCAAAATACGTTTTTCTTGTGTACTTGTGCGGGCGTGTTGGAAATCTTAAGTCACTGTAATTAGTGTAATTCATGACATCATAGAGCTTTAAACCGAAACGATTTGGAGTGCTAACGCAAAAATTGGAAAATCAAGCTCGCTGTTTCAAATCAATTTTTCAGTTTGTATTTGGATTTACCAAAAGGAGCCCCGTGACATTAAATTTTGTGATAGCCCTAACAAATACGTTTGTAAATTTTTTATTTGCATATGAGAATATGCGATAGCCTAAATTTGTGTTAGTTGCAAATAAGAGCGCTTAAGTCAATAATGACTTCATGTAAATACGGCGGGCGATGAAAAAGTTTTGAGCCTCAGTATATTACACCAAAGCTTTTTTATTGTTTGTATATCAGTAAAAGTATCTTTCTTATTTATTCGTGTGAATAGGTTGTGGAAGTGATGTCATGCGCTAACACAATGCTGCTTGTGTTAGCGCATTTGAATCAGACTGGTTGTTGCACGAAAATTTTTCAGTCTGTAGCTGGATTTGCCAAACTGGAGCTCTGTGGCATCCGATTTTGTCACAGCCTTGACAAATACGTTTATGAATTTCTTATTTACATTTGTGAATATACGATAACCTGATCTGTGGTAGCCGCAAATTACAGCATTTTAGCCAATTACGAAACTATATCAATATTAAATGGTATCAGAAAAAATTATTTAAAATTTAGCTGTTAATTATGTGAGTCGTGTTGATGAAGGACAATTCAAGATATCCAACCTGTTGCATGGGGCCCTTGATGGTCAAAGGGCTGGGAGCAAGCCCCATGCACTCTCCCCCTAATTTGGCACTGCAGTCCAGTCCTACGTCTACTATTACTCAGCCGGCTGTTCATGAGTTTATTTTCGTACACCAAGACCACTTTGCGAAAAGTAATGAACGAACCCCCAGTGACTATCATGTGCTTTGAAATCAAAAATCTGATCATTGTGGTGGCTGCTATTCACGATGATGAATAACTCGAGACGTTTTTCTTGACGCTTTCAATTGTTTTCATTTAAAGCCCTGTGACGTCATAAATTACGAAGACGCCATATTCGCAGCAGACTCAGGAGTCAGTGAAGAATGCACATTTCACTGATATATAGACTGTGAAAAAATTGTAGTCTAATATGTTCGGGTTAAAAACTTTTTGCCGGCCCCTCGTATTCCACGCTTGCCGACGGCTGGTCGTGTAGCATACACTGCCGCTCGATTGGTCATGCGTGGCTGCATTCGTGGAGTTGGCGATCCCGTTATACTGCTTCAAACACGACGGCAGAAATGGACAGGACGAGTGTTTTACCGTGAAACGAGATTAGTTAAAAAGCTGACATTCTGTACTGTGTACAGAGAAGAGCCAAGCGCTTGCTGGTGGTTCTTGGCAGTGAACAGTCAGTCGGTCCCCTGTCGTGACAAGACTCGGTATGATCTGCAGCGCCGACAATCGGAAGGAAGCTCACTGCAGACGCTGCTGAATAGTCTCAATTGACGTGCGCCGCGTGACTGTGAACCTGCCGAAAATAGACTGACGACGTCGACATAACCACCGTCCTTAGATATCAATGGACTGTGGACATAAAGAGCAGTCTGATGATGATGATGATGGTGATGCCGATGAACGCTGCTGATCCAGCAGATTCGTGGCAGCAGAACCCCAGGAAGCACCAATTATCACAAGATGTAGTCAAGTCTGAATGTACGAGAATTCTCTTTAACAAGCAGAGAAAATAAAGAGGTGGTTAGAAGCACATTATTGGTCCATAAGCCAGATACAAAAAAAACAGACTGAATTCAGACAATATAATTTTAATAGCAATTTGCCTCCGCACAGTGCTCACCCTTAGCTAATATCTATACCAATAATCTATTCCAGACGAAAGTCTATAACGTCCAGCAGTTATACATCAAAAATAAAGACAATTTTATTGCTTAAAAAATAAGCTATGCCTCAATCGAAGCTATGCGATTTTTTAGGCCGTGGTCGTTAGAACGCCTAAAAGTTAACTGATCTTTTCGCATGGTTTCAACATTGCACTTGCTTCCATTAACTTCCTGCGGCAAAAACGTTGCTATTGCCTCCGTTGTATACATTTCACGTTCAGTCTTTCAACCTCGGTTAAGAGTCGTCTGGATGCGGCGGAGCACGTTGTTGTCTGCCATCACAGAGTCTCGTGCAAGCACACATGGGCTTCAGCACGCGACGAACGATGTTTACGCACCTAACTAGCAGTGTCTAGCGTACGCAGCATCTATGAACGTATCATCAATATCTCGCCTTCATCCGCTTCGAGTGCTACTATATTAGCCTACGTCCGATCTGCTGCACAGCAATCTCGCCTGGTAATAGCTAGAGTACATGCTCATCATTCATCACTTTTTCACGAACTTTTTCATTCGACGGTCAGTCATCACAGAGAGGTTTGCCGTGGCGGTGGCCTAAATAATAAGCATTGCCTCTAGGACCACATCAAAACACTGTAGTGCTTTTGTAATATTCAATAAATGCGTATACGCTCTTCGACGTTCTGCTGTTAGTGATTATTCAGCAGAGAAACCTCACAGACGAGGTTCAGCATAATTTAGATCGGTCGCTGCCTCTGTCTTCTGCATGGTTACGCGGTGATGCTTATAGAAAGCGAACGGTTCTGGTCTTATGGGTATCCATTTGCCTAATGACTAGTGAACGACACCGCATGGTCGTGATTGATCGCTGCAAGTCTATTGGTCCTACGACGTGTGTGCAAGTTGGATCTATTCGTCTTAGAATCGATCCGGCTCGGCCGCTGTTAGACGGTCAGTCGCGCCGGATGTCTGTTGCTATATGCTTTCCGTGCGTAGCAAAAGCAGTAGCAGCAGCAGCAGCTCTCAGGTGGGTTAGACAGGTGAGTGAAATATGATTGCTGCTTGTCTGCGTCTGTGATGCATCAATCCATCATCCCTTTATAAGCTCAGTCCGATGTGTGTGTATTATGTATTTGTTACGGCATCGCCAGCTATGCTATTACACTGTAAGCGTCATATTCCACCTAGTGATTTTTAGTCCTGCATTTTCGCTCCTCCGTTCACTGCTTTTGCATTTCCGGTCTTTTTGTCGTACACACGAAACTGCAAATAATAATTATTTAATAATTTTGAAAACGACAATAATAACCACATCAATGTTAGGGATCATTTATTTACTATTGCAATGAAACATGGCAGCAATTTATGATTGACGCAGCTCTCTCTACCTAAAGCTCTCCAGCATTTTGCTGTTCCTATTATGACGCTGATAACAGAATAAATTACCTGACGCACAGAGATAGAAATGGACGACAAAAAATCGTGAAAATCACCTTCTTGACATGTCCGTTGCTGGTGCCGATGAACGCCACAGTATGACTTCCGGTCGAGGCGACGGCAACGGATGTGACGTCATCGTGAGACCACGTGACTTGGGCGGGGCTTGAGACCGGGTCCGTGCCTCTGATTGGATGATTGATGCCGTGTTCACCGCAGTAATTGTCAGAGATTTCTAGCGGCTGCACGGCAAAACCACACACACCGCCATATTCACTTAGCTTAATAAGTAAGTAAGCAAGCAAGATGTAGATTTTAAAAAATTCTCATGCGCTGGTCACACTACTAGAGGCTATGCAAGATTGTGTTAAGAAATTTTATACGACTGTCAAAGATACGTAAACCTATTACTGTTTCTGGCATCGACAAAACGGACATGCTTGTTTGTTCTGGTTGCCAACCATTACGGCAACCTTAATCATGCCAAATTACGTCAGCTATCAAAGACTGGACACAACCGGACTGCGCTCGGTGTAATGAGCGGTATTAGAAAGACAGTCAACGCAGTATTGGTCCATCATTATCACTGCTTCAATCTTCAACGCTACGCAGAGGGAAGAAGATACGACTGCGGTTCACTGCCTGCCTGAATTGCGTCGAATCTAACGAGTCCGTGCGGACCCAATCGAACGCCATACATCAAGACCTCACGCCCTATGCTTACATCCCCCTGACAGACTCCGCGTGCGCCGAATGCTAACAACCGAAAGCGCTTTGAGGAATTCCTCCTTAAATTGATGCCTCAGCCTGTCCCACCCTGTCTACCCCACTCCGTCCCGTCTGCATCCCGTCAGGTCAGACTGGTCACTGACGGTCGACAAGTGACGTCCGCCGGTGCATGCACTGCGTGGCCAGACTGTGACCGTCGAAAAACGAGATTATGTCGTCGAAATCGTGTCGGGATAATGCGGTTGTCCGTGGCAGCAGCAGTTTCTCTATAGACCGAAAACCTCAGAAGCCGCGGCCATCGTGAATCAACTGACGTCGTTTGCACAATGAATGAGTCGATAATGCTGACCGCACTGACCACACCGGTCGATACTGTAATGCGTTCTGTGGTTTGTGCCGGTGGCCACTCGATATTAAGACAAGCTGTAAATAGTTCTGCAGCGAACAATCACAAGCACCTCGGATTTTAACCCGTCTTGACGAAAAATCGCAGTAAATGTACAGTTGAAAGCTGATGTGCTTTTATTACCTCCGCCAAGGAGGTAATGTTTTTGCCAGACTGTTTGTCTGTCTGTCTGTCTGTCTGTGTGTGAACAAGATAACTTAAAAAGTTATAGACGGATTTTTCTTGAAATTTTGAGGATATGTCGGGCATGGCACAAACTACCAGTGATTCAATTTTGGGGGTGATCCGAAAAGAATCTTGGATTCTGGATCACTTTAAAATTTTCGTTACCATTGCATTAAAGAGGGCATAAGGGAACCGCTGGCAAAGTGAATATGGTGACGCCACCTGGCGAATAACATTGCCTTGGCGGAGGTACCTGCGGGCTATGACTGCTTGCTTTCTAGTTGTCATTTGCGTGATTAACGGACGAAATAAACGGCACAAAAGCACATAACCCCTTGACGAGCAGTAACCTAACTGCAAAGACGCGTAGGGTAGCCTGTCCGACAAAACGAGAGCACATAACAGCCAAAGTCACAACAGTAGTTTACGGCGACGATACAAACCGCTGACCAACATAGTAATGGATTAGTTTAACACAGACCGGGAAATTACGTTCATTATTTAACAGTCATTGCTTCTCGGCTCACATGTACACTACATCGAATCACTGCGAAGAATCATGCAGAACGATATTTTATCACTGATGATCCGATGTGCGAATTACATTCGTTGCTTCTCTTCAAACAGCGGATATAGAAGACTCGCTTAATCGGTAATAATCCTAATATAATCCCACAGCTTATAGCGGAGATTATTAGTAACCTGAGAATTTAATAGCAAAGATTGTGCCGCGACATGAAATATTTCTCCGCGGTAGCGTTCAGCCACACGCATCTCTTGTTAGCCTATAAACCACATGATATGGGACACGGGCTCGATTCGCCTATAAATTTGGTCGGGTTTGTAAGCTCAAACGGCTGTAGGCCTTAATCTTTCAGACTCTGCAACTTTCACTGTGCAGTGTGTACGTTTTCGCGCCAGCAAGATTAGTGCATGAATTTGCAGGAAAACTACGGATAAGTAGTTTATAGGCTAAACCTAACTATTAATTGCAACAATTCCAAAAAACGCATGCAATCAAAAGAACTGTCAGAGTTCAAAATATATTGATCATAAAATTGGTGTCTGTTTGTATAAAATATGTTGGGCAAAAACGCGTGTAAAATATAAACTTACGGTGAGAAAGCAAGGCTTAGGTTGAACTAGGTGGTCAGGACCGGTGTTGCCGACTCCGCGGAAGCATTTCTGTATGGCCGCGGTGAATGTTTGTCGCACGTCTCGCATGGTGTAGACGCATAGCGCTGACGACGTCGACGTGGCGTGCTGGTAGATCGTCGACGTCCTGAGTCCTTCGTGAGTCATCGAGCTGGACGTGAACACCGCCACGAGGATCTCATCCAAGTTTGTCGACGAGGCACTGGAAGGATGAAGACCGAGAGCTCGGGCGAGGGTCGACCCGGGGCGGGTCAGGTGGACAGCCGTCACTCGACCAGTGTCCGCTCCCGCGGTCCAGCGGCACTGGAGCGGCACCTCAACATAGGACGCGAAGGACCGGTCAGCATGGCAGACTCGTGCCAGATACGAGCGAGGAGGCGAGTTGGGCTCAGACGTGGCGGAGCTGCGCTGCACCGCGACAAAGTAGCTAAACCCGCCGGACGAGAACCCGGCGACGTAATCAACACGGAACGTATCCCGATGCTGTACCTCTACGTCGACGCGTGATGGCGTCAGAATGTCGTCAGAGACGAGCGCCAGGTCGTGGCGGTTGCGGGCACAGATCGCTGGGACGATGTCACGATATGCAGGCAAGCCGACTGTACTGCGCGTGGCCGCTACGTAAACCACGTCAGTCGTGGCGGGGTTTGGTGGACCCGGCGCCACGAAGACGACCGTCGGAGATACGGCGTCGTTTGGAACGACCATCGACCAGATCTGTTTGTCAACCAGCGTGATGTTCGACAGCCGACGACGCTCACAGTGACCCTTAAACCGACAGCATACAAACTGCTGTTTACAGTGCACCGTCACATAGTAAAGTAAAATACGGTATATCAGTGGTAAAAATCTGGTAGAAATTTATCGAAACATTTTGTAGATATTGCGAAACAAATGCGAACACTGTGGAAGATATAAAAACAATACTTTTACTAATGTGACTAACGCATTAGAAATCAATTTTAACGTTATGCGTTATATAAATTCACGTTTTACTGACTCAATAATTCACTTACTTACTCGTTTATTGGATTATAGAAAAAGCCTAATTTTAAAAAATGACGAATTCAAAAAAAACCACACAGCCACGCGTAAAACGCGGATCTCAAACACGCATCATCTCATGCGACCCTTGAAAACATCATCTGTTGCAATAGCAAAGTTGTTTGAAATAATCGTTTACTCAGATATCACGGTATAAGCTGCCTATTTCATGGCGATTACAGCAAATAGTTACAGAAGTATATTATAGATTACCTGGAAGAGGTTTGTGCAGGCAATGAGACGTTGATCATGTCGGTCCAATGCTAGAGCCTTGCTGACTGCGTCGGTCGGCACACGGCGTGCATCGTGGCAGTCGGCGGTAGGCGGTGGAGGACAGAACGGGTTGTCGGCTTGCGGACCGGTAGTCACCGCCGCCTCAAGCCTCAGCCTACCGTCCAGCTGATACAGACGATTCGTGGCGCTGACGTACAGTCTATCGGTCCGCAAGTCGACAACCAGGTGCTGAAAACTGACGTTGCAATCGTCGTCAGTGAAGAGCGTCAAGATCGTCTGATTGTCGTGAGACTGTCCAGCGACTGTCGCAATGACGACGCACAGCGACAGCAGTAACGACGACGGCCTCGAAACTACCACGCGATCAGCTGACATCATCATCCACATTCTGTAGACATTTTGTATTAGCCGCCGCTGTACATAGCTCTGGTTAGCTTACTGCCCAGCTTTAAATCCACTTTAGAGTTCTAAGCGACATCGGCTTCGCTAAGACTGTCAACGCACCTCGTCCCCAAACGCAGTAACCATAGTGACTTACGGCAACGACACTCACATGTCACCCGATGTAGGCCTAGTCGATCAGTGGTGTGCGGAACTGCTGGCTTACTGCGTGCCACCTCTTGAACGATAAATGAAACATGGCGTCAGCACATGTTAGTTTTAAAGACCAACTTGAATGAATAAGTTTCGGTCCACTGAAATATATTTCTCTTTTTTGCGGCGACGAAAAGCACACAAAAATTCCCGTCGTACCTGGCAGTGAGAGTGTTAACACGCTAAGCGCTGTCGCTGAATCCGATGCACCGCATGGCAACCAATCACGCTATGACGTCACCCGCACCTGGCAGAGACAGAAACTGGCAAGCAAACTTTACTATCGACGCCGACGCATCATGCCCCGTATGTAGCGTTCGCGCTGAGTGAACAAGCGTTGAGGCTGATTTCATTGTATGCTTTGTATGCTCTATGTCTGTCCGCAGTGACTCGCTACGGTCCGCATCATCTCTGAGCTGTGACGCCGCATGGCGCCGCGCGTCGCCAGCGACGCAGTAATAACCATGTGCTGTTTTACAGTGACGTCTGTTTCGTCGTCGTAGCTGTCGATTCGTCAACGTTCAGCGCCGCCGCTAACTGCGATGCACTGATCCCGCGACTGAGCAGTGTGCAGCGCTGATGATGCCCTAGCTGAGGCCCAACAGAAGCAGCAGCAGCAACACTGCAACAGCAGCATCGGCAGTAGTTTCGCGTCACTAGTTTTACGCTCTCGTCCTGCGGCATCGGTATCGCTAACCTAGGAGTCCAGGTTTTCAGACACATGGCCAGAAATCGACACGTTTAGTTAGCGCTAATCTTACTTTTCCCACTATTGGTTGGCGGCTTGGTCTACCGGTAACGTCGGTGGTCGCTTCAACGTTCGCGGGTATACCGTTTTGATACGTAACTAAGCCACCCAGGTCAACTCAGCCTGGCCATGCCGACGTGGTTACTAGCGAAAGCTGGCACATAATTTGGCACACCGCGCAAGGCAATAGCCCCATGTCCGTGGTCTGATAGTGTAAAATGGTTTTGATGTCAGCGCCGCTTAAACGCATTTATGGCTCGGCAAGGAGCACTGCATAAAAAGTAAAAAAGAAATTTAAAAAAAAATAACTACTTAAGCTAAAACAAAAATTTTAGCGAAATTGTCGAATATTTTTCGCACCAGGTTTTATGTTAAATTTTGCAAAAAGCCCGCCAGATTGCATAGAGGAATTGCTGATATACAGTAGCGTCTATGTGATTACATGAAGCCTAGTGTAACAGCGTTGCCGATGACTAGATTAACCCGGTCGGACAAGCGTGTCACATTGCTCGTTGACTCGGATAATCGGGCACCGCTGAATCTAGTGAAAAATACAACAGACGTCGACTGCAGCAGATGTTTATAGGCAGATGCTACCGACCGTCCGTTGAGCCGGGCATTCATGCTTCTCATCAATATTACAACGCTTCTTCTCGTATGTTCGATGCGTTACAGTGACGCAATTATTTTTCCGGTCAGAAAAATCCTGCTGAAATCCAAATCGTTTTATCAGGTCGCACAGATCTTTCGTGTTATATAAGATATTACTTGACGTAAGAGCTTTACTTATCCATTTAAATCTACACTGTGTCTCAAAAAAACCGGACCCCTGCTACCTTTTGCAATAACTCCAACAGTCCTGGTTCAATAGCAATAGATTTTGTCAAAAATAATCGTTAAAGAATCAGCACTTAATAGCATGTGTTACTTTGCGAGAAATTTTAAGAACAGAGTACCAGCCGAGGTTTTCCTGTGGCACCAACAGTAGAGGCAACTGCACTGCAGTACTCCAACGAACCAACAACGTCAGTTACGAAATCATTAAATGTTATAACGCCAACGTTTGAAGTTGAACGAACTGTTGATTAGCAACATCATAGTCAGAAGTTACAGCAGATGTTCAAAGTGCTGTCCCTTTACTCGAACACAGGCCCGGAGACATCTTCTCCATTCGTCGATTGCGTCATCGACAACAGTCTGCCGTAGGCCAGACCAGACCTCCACCAAGCGCTGCTTCAGTTCATCCTAAGCTGGTGCTCCGTTTTATGAAATATCACACACTACGATATTGAGTACCTTTTGACGATTTTCTCAGCTAATCATTATTATTATTAGGCACAGTTTGTTGGAGTTATTTCAAAACGTAATAGGGGTCCGGTTTTTTTAGACACAGTGTACAGCCATTCATGCATGCACTCACACGCAGTCAAACTACACCGCAGCTGAGGAATACTAGCTAAATGTTAGCAACTTAGCTCGTATGACTGTTCGCCCGCCCATTGCGTTTTGCTGTTTATGTCGATTGTCTCTCATGGTCGCGACTTCAGCTTTTTTCGTCGTATTTCGTCGTTGCGTGCAGGTAAAATAATTGTGCACACGGCTTTGCTGCTGCTGCTGCTGCTGTTGCTTGGTGCGACGTGCCGTGTCATAGATCTCTCGCGCGTATGAGATCACGCGCAGCAGATCAGCTGTGTGTCGAGGATTCTGAGTCGTATTGTATAGCAGCAGCTTACAGTCGTCTGTAGCTGCGCTGCTGATCACATCTTGTACTTGACACTGCCGGCTGCTGCAGCGGCAAAGATCATGCCACAGATCCTGCGCGAACAGACAGACGGACAGACGGACAGAGGCAGATGAGAGAGAACAACTGAACGGAAACTCGTCAGGAAATCTGGCCACAATAGCGTCCGGCGCTCGACGCCAAGTGGGACATAAATTGATTTTCAGCGGCGCGCGCCGCACTCGATGCTGTCGGTCGGCGCTAGGTGGCGTTGATTGTCAATTACTGAGCGCGACAACGCGCGGAAGTAGCGACGCCATGTTGAACCGCTCTAGAGGCATTTCCGGCGCCGTCGGCAAGCCATTAGTTACCAGCCTCGTTTAGCTGCCGCCCGGAACAACTCTTTACTGTATATAATCGATTACGCCATTTTTCACCCAAATAATGACGGTATAATACGATCGAAATATATGACCAGCAAACTTTACTTGCAATAACTGTCAATTAATAATCGCTATTATATGTACTGTTAAATTATTCACCAAAAATCAGCCAACATATTTTTGTTAATAAGCAAAACATGTTTTGGTTAATATTAACTGCTGACAACGTATTTTACGAATTTTACGCTACTTTTTATCAACCGACGTATTGGTAAACATATACCAAGTCTGTTTTGCAAAGGTTGTACGTATACGAGTGTAGGAATCATTAGCGATAGACGGAGCAACAAGGCCAATTTACGTCGGGTGAGAAGGCCGCAATTTGCTGTGCAAATTACGTCAATCCAACTGGCAAGTTACAGCATGGAATATTGTATCACGTATACATAACTGTGCATTACATATATACATGTATATAGCTGTCGTCGTGTAAACCCGCAATTCAATAACATGTTTTTATGCTTCAATATAGGCTTCCGCACAGTGTTTCTCTGCTAGGCCTGTATGCTATAATGTTATTTTGTTATGCTGCCTAATACGTGCAAAATGCATTTTATCACTGTGCATTTTAATATGATATTTTAAGGTTTTTTGCAGTTAAAATATTTGACCAGTGAATTACACCGAAATTAGTTACCGGTAATAATCGCCAGTCAGCGTTGAAGTATTTAACAAAAATCGCAGTCAACACGTTGTATCGTTCTGCGCATAGCAATGACTTTTACATTACAATAAACAAGAAGCCCAGCTATCGCTAGGATAGCCGACCGTACTGGTTGTCAGTGACTTAGGTCATCCAAGGTCGATGATTTGCAGGTAATTTGAAAGCCAATATGCGACTTTCTATTAGTGATCAATAGCAACTTAGGCCCTATCTTGCACCGTTTAGCCACAATACATCCGTGACAGACAGACGGACGGACAGACTGACGACAACAGTGACAACAGCTCTACCGTTCGTTACTAAAGTACGGTCGGCTAATTAACTTCACACTGAGCAAATCGCCTTGCTTGTCCGACAATTGATCTCAAAGTATGCACACTGATGATACTGAAACAATAATATTATTTAGCTTACTTGGGAATTGAACCCAGAACCCTACCGACAACCGTTCAGGTTTAGCATGCACTGTACCAGAGAGCAAATTAGGTAGGTCTACTAATACAATTAATACGTGCATTATATAACGTAATATATTACGTTACAATATTGTAAGTTTTATTAAAGCGATCGACTTTCAATTAAAAGTTTTCAGGTTTAGTACTTAATAGTTGCTTACTTTTTAGCCTAAAGCGTCGTTTGCTTCATGAAAGCCGTTACTTGATACCAGTGAACGCAAAAAAAGATCGTAAATTACTGGACTGAAAACAGGAAAGACAAAAGTGAAATTTACAAATTCGAAAGCATAAGAGCATCGGACAGTAAGTGTGTACACAGAGATGCGGCAATAACGTTTGGAGTCCAGTGTATACTTTTAATCTGTAATCTTTCTTTTCGCCTATTCCGTCGACTCAAGCATCGATTTAAATTTGCTGGTTGACAGCTAGCGTAGACAGCGCTCTGTGAAAGGACTTGCTCTTTCTGTCCACGTCATCGACTGACGTGTCACCGGATATAAGCATGTACGGCGATGACGTCACGCATTCAGACCGAGTCACATGACCACCAACCACGTGACTTTGTCCGTCTTGCACGCGATCCACGGCTTGGCGCCGGTGCTAAGCGTTTGTCAATCAGCCGCAAATCGTCGTTGCGCTGAGCACTATTATTTTATTTGTCTGTTGTCTGATGCGTGCAGTATAGCAAACATTATTCGACACGATGCTGCACGTTTGTCTGATTTCTAACATTTTTTCTTTAAAATTAAGATTCGGCTAATAGTTTGAACAGATTTCTAATATACGGCTCTCCGTTTGCTTTAAAATAAATATTTGACAATTTTGATCTCTTAATGATTCTGTCCGTCTTGTTTGTCCATTTTACATGGAGAAATGAAATATTTTTGTGATAGCTTAGTCTTAATCGTTATAATTTTTTTCAGATAAAAAATCTACTTTTATTTTCTTTGCTTGGTTTACTACCAATGATATTTCATAAAGCGTAGAAAAGTATAGCCTCAACGCTTACTAAACAACACACGACCGGACTGTTAAGGCGCGTACAGAGCAAAGTCACTAAACTGAAATAAATTGACACGTTTTAGTTCTTTGAGGAACTGACCAATGCACGAGCAGAGCAAGCCTGTTGATCATTGGCTGATGCGTACGTAAACGTAATCACGTAGGCCCCCGACACCTTCAGACGGTGCCTACTGTAATGCATTACTGCTTGCCCATTGGTCAGATCGTTAAAAAGTAAACCATCGCAGTTTACTTCAGTTCAGTTACGTCACTCTGTATGCGCCTTTAGATTCATTTTGAGATGAAGTCTTTTCTCAGACGCTAATACGCCGTTCCAAGTGTTCCGTTCGTGTGACGTATGAGACAGAACGGAAGAAGCCAAGGATGAAAAGCCGTGATAAATCTCAATTAAGCATCCGAGCAGCTGCAGCAGCATCTTGTATTATACAAGACAGATGACTGGCAGAGCATCCGGCTGGAGCGCTGTATAAAGATATTACGATGCCAATTACGCTGACATAGAGCGCGTGTCCGATATCGATAAATTGCAATATAAGCACCGGCCCCGAATTTCACAGCCAGGCTGTAAGACACTGCTAATAATTTTTCCGCATTTTATATTTCGGTTTAGACTTTATGTCACAGTGACGAGACAGCAATGTAGGAATCATTGTGATTTTGATAAATCGACTATGGTATAAGAAAAAGATCAAAACTGATCGGAAAATAACAACAAAATTGTGCACAGAAAACAAGTAACATTCGCCGATCATCGAACCTAATCTATCAGTGAAGCAAAGCTGGATTGTGTCACCAGTTCAGTGCTAATGTATGTCGAAATTTTTCGATTTGCAGACCCACGTTTAACGAATGCCGGTACTCGATTAAGAAATTGTACGGTTGGATGGGGCCAGTAAAGTGCAGTTCATCAGAGCATGCAGTTACACCAAACTTCGGTAATCGATACAAATCAATCTCTAACACACACTGTTGGAGAGCAGGCATGAGAATGGTCGGTTCTTAATTGGAGGGGTTTGCACTATGGCCGATTAGTGGTCGTTATGTAAAACATTTTACAACCGTTTTGGACGTTGGCTGCATAAAACAAACCTCAAAATATTTGCAAATTGTTTTTTAATTTGTAATCGCGACCATAAATATGTGCAATTTTAGCGGAAATCCGAAAAGATCTGAAGGCGACAAATAAATGCATTCAATCACGGTGCGTGCTCAGTGATCGGCTTAAGATCGATCGGGCGACGACGACAATCGGGACAGAAGCGCGAAGAGCGCGCGAAAATCCGATCCGCCTGACTGCTGCCTACTGACATTGTGCAGGGCCGGATTTAAACCCGCTTTGACTTTATGCATTAAAATGCGGGGACCTCCTATTAATTTTCTGTTGACGAAAGAAATAAGTAAGTGGGCCTAATGCCATAAAGTGCAAATCTCGCAACGTAAAGAATCCCTCCCCACACCTCAGCCCACAGAATGTCGTGCTGCATCAAGTAAACTTTTAAATGTGGCAGCATGCCACAAATAGGCCCCACAGGTCAGAAAATGTGGCACTGATGCAGTCCAATATTTGCTGACCTGTATGGGGCCCCTTTTTGTGGGGGCCCTGAGCATGCCTAATTCCGCCTCTGTTTGTGCTCCGGCGAAACTGCGGCATTGTCAGACAGAGAGAGAATGAGAGAGAGAGAGAGAGAGAGAGATCTGCGATGTTGTGGATCGATGGCGCGACGGCGCGTAAACCGACGAGTTCAGTGCAGATCGAACAGCGACTGACTGCACTGTTCGATAGACAACGACGAGAATTCCTTCCTCCCGCCAACCAACTGCCAGTCATTCCCGGTGTTAAACCCATACACATTGCCAGCAGCAGAGCGTTCAGCTCTATACGCCGCTCTGGATGATCGTTCGACAGTCTGCATTACTGTAAAAGCCGGTGTTGACGACCCAACTATATCGGCGCATGCGGACCCGGAAGTTAATTACATCTGACAGCTGCTGTACTGCAGAGACCGCGGGCGATATTGTGCAGTCGTTTTGCGCCGGTCGCCGCATCGCTGAGTCGGACGTACAGAAATAACTAGCAGCACTCACAAAGCGCAACCCTTCGCCGATGTTTATTTGAAATTTTGTATCCAAATTGCGATCTGGATTGCCACCGAAATTTAGTCAAATGTATCTTAGACTACATTTCACTTTTTTACAAAAAGTAGTCAAATATTTTAATAACTTGTTAAGCGATTTTGTGGATAGTCAAATAAATAGATTAGGCCTAGGAGAGTTATTAATATTTTTGCATGCGGCAAGTTGTTCACACATATGTGTTTAAGTCGCCTCACTTTGCAAGGAATGGAATTTGCAAGAAAGGGATTTTGCAAGAAAACCGTCTTGCAAGTAAAGGTTACACATCATTAAACTGTTGACATCATCAGCTAATGTATAATGTTTATTGTTTAAATCATCAAATACACTTAACCTCAAATGTTAAGAACAAGATGCAATCACTCTCATATGATATACGCCGCGTCACAAAAATGCGTGCCATTTTTTAAAATTTTTTAATAACTTTGTTAAACATTGGTCGATTTCGATAATTTTTGGCACGCGACATCAAGAAGAAACTTAACGTAAAAATGACTATAGTTTTGCGCATCTTATCTTAATACTGTCGCTACACTATCTACGGAGCTGTGTTAAACAATCATAGTCTGTTTAGGCTATAGGCATACGCATTTCTTGTCAAGTCCATTCTTCGCAAATTAGCGCCCCCATGTGTATCTGTCGCCAAGCAGTATAATATGGTACCGGCCTCATTGCCGGGAAGGTAACGGCAGTACATGTAACAGAGCTGCGGCTCTCTGCCGGTTCGATGCCTTGAAACGGAGATGAGCACTGCCCTACAGACACAAAGCTGTGAGAGAGCACTGTTGACTACAGGAGTTTTACCTTTACCACAGAATGAAATGACAGGTAGAAGGGTGTACTTATGGAATTTTTTACGTGCTTCTGTCAGTCTTCTGGGTCGTAAGACGTTTGTGTGAAGTTTTAGCATGTTAAAAATTTAAAATCTAAAACACAGTAAAACGTTTTAAATTTTGGTTTTCCTCGCCTCTTGGTGATGATGCTTTATGAAGCTGTGGCGTAATTGGCAAAAGATTGTATGCGACGCAAATACACTTGCGAAACAAAAAAAAACAACGACAGCAGAAGAAAGCTTATTTTAGACGAGAGAAGACTTTGTAGAGAATGTTATTTGATGAACATATAAATAAGTAAGCCGTCATGTTACAGTCGAAACCGACAAAAACTATGCAAGCGTATCGACTCGAGATATCAGGCAGCAACACGAAGGCGTTTGGATTAGTGCGTACGTATTAAATCACGCAAACAATAATGCAACACAACCACCGGTCACGGCGGATTACTGCTATGGTTATTGCTACTGTCGCTTCTGACGCTTAGCATTATTCTTTCTATTGACAGATAATCTCAGTGCCGGCTTTTTCTAACAGTAACCACATTTAAATTTCTTTTAAAATATAAGCTGGACTTGATCGCTTATACATTAGTATGCAATACGAAAGCAGCTATTTTGGCATACCTTTTTAAGCACATTTTCTGCCTCACTGAAACAATTTAATTTCATGCAAGTGATCTAAGCAACAAATTCGTCGTGCCATGTGCACGATGTATTTATTGCAGTTGTAACATCAGTTACAATTTTTTCTATCCCGTTTACTTCTGCCGTAAATTTTCGTGTATTATGTTTGAAACAAAGTGAACGTCTGCCAATTACGTCGCGTCTACAACAGAGGTGATCATAGTACTTAAGCGAAGTAAAATATGGCCTGTTATAACATTCACAACAACGACGATGCTGACGATGAATCACGAACGTACAGGAAATAGAACTTTCAGGAATAAAAATCTGCCAACGGTGATTAAATGACATTAAAGCAAAACAAACGTCATATCATGTCTGTAATTCTGTATGTATGTAACTATTAACTAATCCTAAACAAATAGATAAAATATTTATTTAATCGCAACCATCAACGGTTAAAAACTAGAAATAATACAACGACTGTAGCTGTCAATAATACAGTTATTTTGAAGTATTTCGAATGACTTCAATAAATACAAGTCATCTAGAAAATCGCGAGTCATAAATAACCCAAAATTTTTATGTGCTTATAGGCCAAAAGTTATTATGATATACATTTTATTTTAAAGTAACTAACGTAATTAGGCTTCTATATTGAAATACGTTAAGAGTAC
>Ga0209671_1001499_pt1 | contig 19665 bp, 10 predicted proteins | sample WorMetHERISLAND2_2_FD_187401 | JGI IMG/M metagenome (GOLD analysis project Ga0209671, IMG submission 187401) | Marine gutless worms symbiont microbial communities from Max Planck institute for Marine Microbiology, Germany - Olavius geniculatus... | ecosystem: Host-associated > Annelida >...
TATGGGACGGCGGCGGACGACAGACGGACGGACGTCTTATCTGTGGCGCACACGGCGCGTCACGCGTCGCTGACTCGTAAAAGCCGAGCAAGGAGAGCCGTGCCGGGCGTTTCACACCTTGCTGACTAGCCACGCCGTCTGTCGGTGACGACGCATCACACCCGGCCCAGACAAGCAGCGGATGAATCCATTCTCTTTGCAAGTACAACCAGAACGATAACGAAAATTATTCACTAATGATCGCGTTCTATGGCGACAAAACATGGAAATGGCAACGCTGCAGTAAGGACATGCTGTGGGACGATGAGGATAGAAAACGAAAACCGAACAAGCAAGACTTCCGGCAAGAAGAAGCAATCGTGACGCAAATTGTCGATGGCAGAACGAACGAAAACGAGCTATTTACGACGCAAAACCATTAGATTTCGTAAAACGACAGTCTCCAGCATAAAACATTAAAACATTGGCAACGTAAAGATCAGATGAAAGTGCGAATAGTAGAAATGTACGACTATAAAAACTACAATTAATTTGAAAACTAAAAGAACTCTGGCGCTGTGTGTATGAGCGTCTGTGTGCTGCTGGTGCACTGATAAACTCCGCCACGCCGTCGAAGTCACACCGCGCGACGCGTTCTCCGTCGAACGCCTCATGGCGACAATCACGTCACCCCGACGCCAGGCCATGCAGCGCGCTCATTTAATTATTGTCTTCCTTCATTCCGAGTCTCCGGACAACTGACGACTTGCGCGACGACCGAGAAACGCTGCTGAATGCTCGAAATGATTAAGAACAACGATCAACATCACGATAAGTCGCAGTTTTGAAATTTTTAAACTGAGGTAAATTTCAGAACAACTAACAACGCTGCGTGATAAAGTGGTGTCGGTTTTGTCGCTGGTCTTACGTGACCAGAAATAAGAGCGTTTGAGCTAATAATGACGTCACGTCAAGATTTAACGTTGCCAGTAGAATTTTATCAAAAAGTTAACAGTTTATGACATCCATTGTGTTGGTGAAAGGCTTAGCAACATTCTTAACTTGTTATGCGAAGGCCCTCAACGTGCAGAGGCCCTAGAGTGAGCCCATCGCGCCCTACCATATACCCAGTACTGCTGTCCAGACCACAAGTCTACAACTGCCCAACAAACTATTGGTGACTCTGGCTTCATACAATAAGATTACCCTGCATAGAGTAACGAATAAACCCCTAGTAACTATCACCTTTTTGATAGGCCCTATTTGAAATTCTATCTTTGTGCTGTCCGCTATGCATGACAATGTATAATTCAATGCTGTTTGCAATTATGCTGCAAATCATTTCTATTTGATGCTGTATGACGTCATAAATTACAATGACGCCACATCCGCAACAAACACATATGTGTTCCTAGAAAATGTACTTTTTACTGATATACAGACTGTGAGAAAAATTTAAGTCTAATACATTCATTCTCAGTACTTATTGATCAACCCTCGTACTATATATTTCTTATCTACCACATATACATCTATTAGTTTAACAGCAACAATGTATAATAATAAATACTGACAAATAATAATATCGATGCACAACATAAAATGACGACAGAACTACCCTGTCTACGATCTGAGTATATCAAACAAAGACAATTTCGCTGGCGCATCATGGCTTGCACATAACAAAATGCAAAGCGCTTACATCATACGCAAAACTGTATATTTAGTCATAATGAATAGAAAATGTGACATTATGTTACCTAAGCGGATGTTGTAGTACTGTGTGTGGCATGCAATCTGGGCGATCTAGGTAGTTCTTCATTACGTGACAGAATATCAGTTTAAACCAGATCGCCTTGTTCAAGCCTAAGTACTGTAAGAGGGTAGCTGCAGTAACATGAACACAAGAAATCCATGTGATCTCGACCTTTGACCTATGACCTTTATTATATCCAACAAACTTCTAGACGTTGTCAAGGCACATGTTCGTGCAAAATTTTATCAAGCTAAGTGGAGCACCTCATAAATGATCGTGTTAGCAATATGCTTGTGATGGTGAAAATTAAGAAAATTCGGCCCCACGGTCTTGACCTTTAACCTATGACTTTTCTGAGGTTAGCTGCACTGCAGTATCATATGCACTAAAAACACGAGACCTTGACCTCTGACCTTGAAATTCGATAGGGTTTTAGAGATTGTCGAAGTACATGTTTATGTAGAACTTTACTTCAGCAAGCTAACAGCAGTGGTTCATGGAATATCATGTTAACAGAGCAACAGAGAGACAAACAAAAAAAACCAAAAGACGATGCCAATAACAATATCACTGAACTTCAGTTTTCATACCATCCTGCCAAACCAAATGACTACAATTTACAGACCTCATTATATGCAACACAGCAGCCCTTCACATTACAGTAACCTTCTAACTTAATGGAAACAAAATGCACCTAATATATGGCACTGAACCAGGTAAACCATTGTAAGCAGTGTTGTGGGCTAAAAAAGTAAACAGGGCAAAAAACAGCAATTTTTTGTCATGTCAAACACTACAAATTTCTGAGAGTAGAGTATGGGTGCTTGAAATTTCGATTTTGCCCTGAAATAGGCGTTTTTAGCCCAAAATTTCGCATTTTTTGGTTGGCAACTTCTCAGCAAGAAGGGGTTTTTTCAACAGCCAAAAATTTAGAAGGGCAAATGCACCCCCTTTCTACCTAGCCACTGACAATAACTTTAATTTGCTGTAGATTTCTTTTACGACATTATGTACACTGACAAATCTAAAGTCTATAGTGAATCCACAACGTACTGACATGCCAACTATTGTACAGCTCGCTGTAAGACGACGTTTACTTTTCTTAGTGCGGGGAGGCAGTTGTCAACGTTTTTCATTCACTGCACTGTATTCTATCTCTTATAAACCCTGTTCCATAAAAACAACCACTTTTTTAGATTATTTATTACATCTCTGCCAAACCATAACGGATTTTCAACATTCTTTCACTGGCAGATTCAGCAGAAAATCTGCAACAACATATGTTCTGAAGTTCCCACCACATCTTAAAAGCATCACTGCACTACCTTGCGAAATATTAATGCTGTAAACCAGCAACAGTCTGTCTGCACTGAGCTATAATCTTGCTGAATGTGAACTACCAGAGAGAGGCAGCAACTGTGGTGAGAGAATCAAGTAAGGTTTAGTCGATTAAAAAATTAGGATCAACAAATATCACACCTGCAAGGTCATAGTCCAATTTCAATGTGTTTTCTGTAACCATTAGCTGCCAATGAAACAAACAACGCATGGGCAAATACAAAATCATTAACATTTTGGCACAACAGTGTAGATATGAATGTTCAAGGAACATGAACATTGTAGTTCTGTAGTTATACATGTTGCAAAGAACTAAAAAAATTGAACGTCAACACGCGACAATTCAGCCATACAGCTGGCTTATTAGCTGTTACAATATCATATGAATCTGTGAAATAAAATGCCGTAACAACACATCTCTGTCGTACAATAAGGTATTGCCTAATGAACTTTACCATTACATAATAGCTCTAGGGCTGCAGAAATTAATGACTCATTAGTTAACTTAAAAATTAATGGATTAATTTTTTAATCAATTAAAAAATTGGACTTAACAAGAGCCTATAAACACTGATGATAAACATTTGTGGTCTAACTGTTACTTCACACAAAATATGTCATCAAACTTTGTACTTTGCAAAAGATAACAACCAGTCATTGAATTTCGCAGTTTTTGTGACTGACTAAGGGCACAAATTAATAAAAAGTAATCGACTAATTAAACTAATTTTTTGGAGATTAATCCAAATCTAAAAATGTGAATTGCCTAATAAGCAGCAAACATCATCTGTGTACTTAACAAGCCAGCAGACCACAGGGTGCCAAATTATCTCACTGACAGTTTCTGAAACAAATACTATTAAAAAATCTGCAATGTGACCACACAAACAAAATAACAAATTCAACAAACAACAGCTGCAACAGCTGGAATAAAAATAATAATAATAATAATAATAGTGATAATAGCAAGAGCCAGAACAACAACAGCAACAATGAAGAAACAATATACATTAATTTTATAAAAATAATAATTAAATAATAGCAAATGAATAATAAAAATAAATGAAACATTTGAGGAATGACAACAAATCGGCGTGCAAGAACAGCATAAACAACTCATGTCCATTTGTAATAATAATAAGTAAAAAAAAGAGAACAAATCTGCTGACAAATAAAGTTAAGCAACAACTTTTTAAAGGATCAATCAACAATGCTGTATTCTGCAGACTGTACGAGCTACATGCACATAAACACACTTTGTAGTACTGTATGGTAACCATTACATCTTACAAAATTACTAAACTCCATTCACAAAACTTAGCCAAAAATAACATATTAATAAAAACACTAACAATTTCTAACATGTCGTACCGTGGCAAATAAACAAGTCACAACATCAGCTATTCAAATCCGTGTATGGAAAAGAACAAAAAAAAATCAGCTGGGTGAAAAGGTAAGCAAGAACAGTAAAAGAAAGAAGCCTAAGCATTCCAGATATAGACCAACAACACAATACTTGATACAGATTGGATTGGGGCATGAATCACTTATCACATGACGAGACAAAGGAAACAACTACAAATGCGAATGAACATTACAAGGCATGAAGAGGAAAGATAGAAACAAGAAAGGGTGGGAAAAATGTCACAAACGTGACATTTGGCAGAAAACTGACACAATAATACATGTAACAACAATGTTACCACTCACCACTGTAACACATCATACTCACAGCACACGCAACAGAAATAATAGTATAGAATATAATAGCACAGTATTACATTCTGCGGCTAAAATAACAACTCAATCCAAGAATACAGCACTCACTAAAATACCTCCTTATAATGTCCTACATCTTCACAAATACTCTACTGCAGATTCTTCATGTGACAAACTAAGCAAACTGGGAACGTGTAAAAAGTTATCAAAATGAGACTTTCAGATAAAGGTAATGGACATATACTGGGCACGAATTTAGCACTATGAGCAGAGCTGTGTAATATGATCACTGACTAGTGACTGAGTAAAAACAAAACAGTGGGGCAGTAGTGGTGTGGTGTTTGTTACTCGCAGGCGAGTTTGCTGTCAAAGCTACTCAGAGCTATGCCGAAGGCCTGCAGAGCACACAGTGGATAGCTGTAGTCGAGCGTAAACACATCTTCAGACACTCGACCGAACTGCATCACAATGTAGTCAACTGCACACAGCCAGACAGTGACGTAAACAATACATATAAGCTAGGCCGCTAAGCCACCGACTAAGCCAGCCGCCAGCCGCAAACATTTTGCTACACTCTGCTGCTGCTGCAAAAATCATGGTTTGGCCGCAAAAAAAATTGTGTCTAAGCCGTCGAGAAAATAGCAGATAGCCTAGAAAAATTGGTTATTATTGGTCTGTGTAAACACTAAAAAAACTACACCGTGCCGTAGAAGTTACATCTGCAGTATAAAAGATCTGTAGCTTTAATTTATCGATGATGTATACTCAGTCAAATTTTCACAGTAACTATTCTTTGTATGATTTCGGCCACAGAGCTTGCTCCAAGATTGTGTCATTCATCATCCTGTTTATTAAGAGAAATATCAAGCATAAACATAAAAGTGTCTAAAATCGTGGCTAAGCTGATATTTAAGCCACAAAAAAGCTAAACCAGCTACAGAATTAACAGCTAGCTAGCTTAGGTATCTAATATAAGCAATGCAGACATCACAGCAACGACAGACAGTTATCAGTCCAACCACAGTGTCAGAGATCAGACACAACAATGTCACATACACCTGGTGTGGTCTAGTGGTTAGCACATTGAGTCCAATCAACACAGATGCTCTACGCCAGGTCCGGCTACTACTTGGACAGGTGACTGTCTGCAGGCAAGCAAACTATCTCAGTATGTAACTGACCATGCAAGTCTCAGCCTCTTATCCCTTCATGGCAGGTTAATCAGGTACCTGCCTAACTGTCTGAAGTTGAAGCATGTTGGGCGTTGGGTGGCAGGGAACACTGCATGATCACATATGGCAGGTGTAGCTCTGAGCTGGGTTCCCATGAAGTGGCTCATAGCAAATGCAGTATGCACCTTTCAACCCTTTTAACCTTACTGTGATCTCAGCATCACCAGAATGGAAATGTCTGCCCAATAACGTCAGATACTGTCAAAGAAGTTTAGTCAAATTCTTATCATGTTTTTAATTCCACATTTCATTACAGTCAGTTTCCTCGCAACACACTGTACAGCACCTCTGGGCCAAACATGATGGACGTTGTATCAAATCTCGAGATCATATGATGAAACAATGACGATAATAATTCACATTCACTCCTGCCCTCAGTGGACCACCCAAGACAACTTTAAATCATGTTATCATCATCACCGTCATAATTTATTCGCCCAAAAGCAGCACGACAGCAGAACAGTGTGGGTAAACCATAACACTGGATTGTAAGGCAACAGAAATTGCACTAGCAGCTTAACAGAGGTCTCACTGGTTTACAAACAAGAAAGTAATGTGAATATAAACTGTGAAAATGTGTAGTGAAAAATAAAAACGGAAAAATTAAGAACACCGTACCATCACTATTGTGGACAATCTGGAAATTCTTCACCGATGCCTGGGTAACACGACCGTGAAAGTTTAGCACGTAAGACTGCGTGTCTAGAGAGACAAAACAGTCCACGACCAATGAACACCACAGTGCAGAATACACACCAGTGTAACTACACAGTGGATGGTGTTGTCCACTTTGTGAGGATATAACAGAAAATACTGTCCATTGTCCCTCAAAACTCAGCACAAATACACACAATAAACATAACAAAATAAAAATAACAACAATTACATACCATGCAAATGTGTGATGTAAACGTAAGACTAATAAAAATTACACCAACATAACATGTTGCCATAGGAGCAAAAAATATCAGTAGGTTTTTTTAGATAAGGAAATAGAAATGCTATGCCAAATCACAGTAGCTTTTATGATAAGCATACAACTGCCCACAGTGGACATAATTCAATCGCGAGATATCGTGCATATTACTCCTACAGCACTTAAACAATATCTTGTCATTTTCTGTCATGATCAACATGTAACTCACTCAAGTTCATTCAGGACTGAGTTATTCTGACACCAGATCAGTAACGATTTTTCATTGAATAAAGACATATGAAACAAATAAAAAGAGCAATTGTAGCAAGTTGATTTGAAAATGGTTGCTGATCGTTCACAATTACTTCATGTTATATCAAGTTATTTGGACAAAAAAACTGTTTAGTTAGTATAGTCCTATTGCTTTTCAATCAACAAGCCAAGACAGATACAAACACAGAGATTCACAGCAATACTCTCAGATTCACATTATACAGACAAGACATAACAGACAGACCTTCGTTCCAGACGGGTGCCTTGTTGTGTAGTTCCACGATGTTCTCAAGGTCTTTACGTTTCCAGCATTCAATCAAACCGTCATTGTCCTGTGTGACACAACAATATCTCATTCTAGCACATAAACAAAAAAAAAACTAATACTGTTTTAAAAGGAACTGAAATAAGAGACGTTGAAATGGAAAGCATTTTCAGGTAATTTTAACACAAAAAAATTCAGAAACAAACTGTTACAGGAGAAACAGAGGCCTGAGATAGAAACTAAAAAGAATAAGAGTTAGCATAAACTAGAAGAAAACATAAACGAAAAGCCGCAAGCAAATCCAGATATCCTGAGATACGACCAGAAAATATCAGCAATCTTCGGCGCTGCAGGTGCAGAGAAAAGTTTGTTTTCTAACCAGTTACTTATACTTATTTTCTCAAGTGATTTTCAACATTAAAAAGTTGTAAAAAAAATGTTTCTGTGGCACTTAAACTGGACGTGAGTCAAAATCAATGTATGGTAGAAGTAATTCTTTTTAATTAAATACAATAAACTGCACTGCAATGATGATGACACTCACAGTCCTTGGTTTGAGCTCAATGCGCTCATGGTCCATGTTCATGCCTGGAATGAGGACGGTCATTTTCCGTGGACCTTTGAAGCCCAGTACGTTTGTTTCCTGCACAACCAAGGAACAGTGCATTAGTGAGTAAGTGACAAAGTGAGTCAGTAGTTCTATGCCGCACTCAACGCAGACATGAGTGTTTCCACACAAACACTTGTACTGGCATTGATAATGGAAAAAAAACAGTAACAATCAAACTAATAACACTAAAACCAAAACAATAGTAATAAACTCTCTAGAATATTAACCAACAAAAGATTCATAACGACATAAAGGCACACATTCACACATGCAAACCCACACATGATTTAACAACTTTGTTGATGTTGGCAGGCGTACACACACTGCATCACTGCTGGTCGTTCAACACACTGTGCGTTCTACTATTGGCGACCGCACCAGTCCGGTCACCGCCGTCATTGCAAGTTTTCTGCAGCAGACTGAAAACCGAACTTTTTGCCCGGTCTTACAGACATGACTAAGAACGTCTCATTGTGCTGACTACTATTACGTGACTTCACTGTTTAAGCTTATTGTTACGTGTCCTTGTAGTCTTAGGACTTCACGCCATGCCAAAGTTAATTCGTTCTTCATCATCATCATCATCATCATCATCACTGCGTGGATGTTCACTTGTCTGCTATCTGTCAAACGACTTGATAATGCCAGTCATGTCAATCTTCTATTTAAAAGTTTCATTTCGTCAATATCCAAATGTCTGTCCATTGTCCAGAAACATTTTGCACAAACTTGCTGACTTGCAAACATTTTATCAAATATCTGTCTTCAAGGTAAAACCCATGATTTACAAACACGGAAATATGACATCAGCATGATGTCACCGGTAGCAAAGAATACTTAACTTTTACACGGATGAAATACTAGTTTCCTCCTAAACATTCCCTGAAAATTTTGTGGAAATCTAAACATTTTCCACAAAGATATAAAAAAAACATGAGTGTGTGTGTTTTTTTTCTGAACACAGTGTATATATCATTCTACCAGTCATGCAGCATGCAGCTAAAAACAAATCTGTTATCTGCAAATTTTCACATTTCAACAATGTTCTTGTGCAGATAATTATGCAATTTTCAAACTTTGTTACAGACACACAATGTGATATACTGTAGGAGCTAATACAAATTTCAGCTGAATAAAAATCACGCTATCAATTTCTAAATAAATACTAAACAAATACTAACACTAACCAGACCATGAAATAGCAGAACAGAGCTAACATACAAAACCGTAAAAAGCACAAAGGTAACAGATACGGAAGACATACAAATGCAACTGCAACAAGTTCGCGCCTCATGTTGTTGACGTCCAAGGTAAATCCAGAATGACTTGGGCTTTCCCCACTGTCATAAGTCGTAAAGTGAGTGCCGAGAAAGTTAGACCTGGAGAAAAACACAAACTCTCTCTTCAGTTCTGCTGAACATTCCTTCGGTAATTAACCAACTTCTGCCAGAATTATACAGTACACATACCTTGCTTTTAGATCTATTTTGTTGCGTTATACCTGGTTTTACAGATTGTCAATCAACATGCCCATCTAAATTGAGAACAAAAGCATCAATAAACACTATACAGAATTGGCATCGCAAACGTAAGCCACATTAACAAAGCTCAAACAATGGGCACCATGTATTACAAAGTACAAGCATAAAATCTGCTGCAACTTATGTGATAGTCAAAAAGTCAATAGTCATACTGTCTTAGAAGTGTTGTAAATAGCAGAGTCGGCAATCAGTTCAACTTCAAGTCAGCTATAAACACACAGAAAAACTTTAAATACAACCACCTTCATCGCCCTTACAAGGACACAGGATGTTCTACTAACTTCTACATATTCTAACTCCGTGACATTTTTACTGAAACAAAAACAATACCGAAGTTTGCCAACGAATGAAGCACTGTCACGGCTGAGGTCTGTCGGATCAACGGAAATGAGATAATTTGATGTTTTGCTTTTCTTTCGCTTTCTCGCAGCCAACAGGAACACCTGTGTGACAGATCACAAGCACAAGTCATCAAGAAAACTGGTATTATTATTACAGATCAAAGCAGTTTGCTACATAGTACAGAAGACGAAGAGCCTGAACAGTTAGCAACTAAAACACAGCTAAGTGTCCAGAAAGATTTTTAAAAGCTGCAGCATGGGCAACACAGCTTAGCTCAGTATGTAAATAAATAATGCAGAAAGGTTCTGTATGCTGTCGAATATTAATCTAGAGTATAAATTGTTTGCAAGCACAGAAAACAAACTCGTTTTCCATCGCTGCGTTCCATGTGCAGATAATACGTTGGATACATGTTGCGGTCGACGCCTTTCTTGTCGCGGCTTACACGACAGCGCATCACAACACCCTTTGGTGCGGAACAAAATATAAACAGCTCGATGTTCTCTGTTGGGTCCGGGACCTTCACCGACCCACTCGCATCAGACACCTGACAGTAAAACAACAGCATTTAATTGAAAAAAGTTCAGTTCCGCTGCAATTGCATCTATCATCACTGTAATTGTCATAATCGTCATCAACACAAAAGCTCAATTGACCATAACTCACTGCAACCACAAGTCCACAATACCCTTAGTATATCATAGTAATAAGATTTTCGTAAAACAAATACAATGTGATGCTAAAGATAATAAATATTATCACAAACAAACAGCAATAGTTGAATATTATCATATACATAACTCAATTACTGACTCACTCATTCTCCTGTGCTGACAATGTTGCAGTGGCCACTGGCCACACCTGAAAGACTAATCTAACTGTAAGCAAATGTATATATTGTATATATTGCAATAAAAAAATAACAGTCATCATGATAGATAACTGTTGCTTAAGCTGCCATCAAGTCACTTGATAAACATCAGCTGAAAACGTCCATAGGTCTTTCAATTGCATAAATGTTTCAGTTCTCGGCATCGTCATATCTCACGACAGACCAAAATAACTCATCTGCTCATGAACATATTTATAAACCAGAAAACAGCTGCGAGACTAAGAACCGTTTTGTTGGCCGGGCTGCTGGTGGTCTCGTGAAGCTTGTGTGTGGTTGCCCAAGCTGTTGATCCAGTCGCTACTGCAGTGTCCTGTTCACTGACGTCACCCACGACAGCAGCGTGTGAAACCTTCGCTTCTTCACGCTGACTGACCGCCGGCTTCTCAGATCGATGTCTGCACCTCGCTGGCTCTCCGCTTGCTGACCAGCATAAACAACACACTAACTCTATCACAGTGTTGTGATGACAGCATCATAAATATTTTCGTGACTACTACTATCAGGTAGCAACCAAAAGTTAATGTTGGGTTAGGGTTAGGATTCTGGTAAAGGCATAAAATTAAGCGACGTCTACGGGGTGATAAATTTCTACACGCGATTTTTATCTGGTAGTGAATTTTGCAACAGACTGGAGTTGCATGTTGTTTATGAGTCTCAGCAGGCGTGATAACAAAGTCAGCGTAAAAAAGCCTTTACTACTCACTTACAATTTAAATAAACTATGTTAAGCCAAAATCAAATACACATTCGCAAAGTGCTGTAACACCTAAAAATAAGAAACAGAAGAACTTGTTGATGTGCCTGCTTATTAATTGATACATACAACCAAGTGTCACATAAATAATAATAGAGAAAAAAACAATAATTCGTTACCGCTTCTGCCAGTAGCAAGATTGCCGTCATTGGTGTGATGAACGGCTGCACTGGAAGCTGCACCGGAAGCTGCACCGGAACTATGGTGATCAACAGTAGCAGTATCATCAGCATCACCACCACCACCATGACTACCACCAGGCTTGTGTTGCTGGACATGCATTAATCTGCTACCACTGGAACTGGTCACGTGCCTAGTCGATGCGTCTGGCTTTGTGTGGTGACCGCCCAGCTCTGGCTTCACTGCTGCACTGTTTTCAATGTCTATCAGCTCCGGCCCATCTAAATCTGTGCATCGACCATCCACATTCAGTGTCAGAAGAAATTACAGTGCGGAAAACTTTGTGCCTTTTTTCTGGTCGACCCTTTAATTATTCATACAAAGGTTTTTTTCTTAGATACATCACAACAATCGTTCACTCATTCAGTGCAAAAAGGTGTTCAGCACAAATACACTCTGCCTCAGAAGTCTGAAAACATTTCCTACAGTGAAATTCAGTAGATCAACGGCTGATCCACGTCTCATCAACTGTTACTACTGTGATCGCTGCACTGACTAAAGAGACAACATTTGATACACAATGTGTCTGCAAAAAGTAACTCCCATGACATTGTAAACAGAAATGCCAAATCAGAATAAATACAAAATATGCAAAATATTTCATTGGAAAATATTATTTTGCTGTTGGTTAAATACCAGACATTTTACTGTATCCAGCATATTTCATAAACGAGGCATGCTCGATAGCATTCCTCTACTGTGAAAATTAAAAAGAGTGAGTGAATAGGGTTTAACGTCCCACCCGACACAATATAGGACATTTTGGGGATGACCTTTTCAGACAAAATGCACAAAAACACATTGTGATGGAATGGTAAGTTTAACCTTTACAACAAAAAAACAGAAAGTTTAACCTTTACAGAAACAAAAGGTCTAACGAAACACCAAACTCACCAAACTGGTTGTCATTGTTCACAGTATGACTGACGTGGTCAGATCTGATGAGATCGACAGAGTTTTCCCTCGGAGGTCTGCGAGGGCCTGATGACGGTCGGTCAAGATTGGGTTGCAATAAGCCCGACGGCTTTCTTTTCTTCTCCTGATTCTGCTTTATCCGCTCATGCTGCAGACACCATACAATACCTTTTGTTTTTTTCTTACCCATCAATATAATAATGCTCATCAAATTTTTTTGTTGCTAAAATCATCCCATGAAACCCAAATCCACTTCTAATATACAACAGTCATCCCAAAAAAAACAAAGTTCAAAAGGGCATCATTCTGTTAATTTGCAAAATACCAAAAATCTCAGGTGTACAATTTGTAACTTATATCCAAATTGCTAACGATGAGTGATGACAGTTACATTATAACATTGGCCAAGGGCATCACGGAATCCAAAAATCATCACAAGCTGCTCAGCTGCTTTAGTGCAATTAACCTCAGCATCAAACAAAGTTCAAACTTTCAAACGTTTCATGGTCACTTCAAAGTCACTGAATTTTTCACATTGCAACACAAACTGATAAGTCCCAGAAACCACCTCAGATATCACTCACATATATCTATCAGTTCTAGCTCTGCTTACATAAGTACTAACTGAAAAATGGTATACAATGTCTAATTTCGTAAAAAAACCAATGTCATCAAACAACGTGTTTATCAGTGTAAAAAGAGTTCACTAATAATGTAACACTGGTCTAACAGAACGTCTGCGTAAGTGAGTGAGTGAGTAGGGTTTAACATCCCGCCCGACACAGTATAGGTCATTTCGGGGACGGCTTTTGCAGGCAAAATTGCACACACACATAATAACAAAACAAAAAGTTTAACCATTACAGAAAGTTTAACATCTGCAATCTCTAGTACTTTGAACCACAATGAACTTAAGCAAATGCTCTGCAATGCGAAATAATATGTGTCAGCAGATAGCTAGAGCTGTACTAACACACAAATTATTCAGAGGGAAAATATAACATGATGTAGAAAACAATGAAACAAATTACCTCCTTCTCCCACTTTGGAGCATAATCAACACTAAAACAAACAAAAAGCCAGTAACACAGGCTACTCCATGCAACTCTTTATTCAAATACTGTCAGTTTTCACAAATATCTTCATATGGTAACAATGTCACTCACTAAACCAACATATAGGACTGGGACAAAATACATCAGATACAGATAGTCCATTGGTCTCATTATTCCTCTAGTTACTTTCCAACAAAGAAGTGAGTAAATAAACACTCATAGCATGCTTAAAAGCCAGTTGAGTTGACCTTATCTACTTCAGTACTTTACCAAAGTTAGCAATCACCAAAGACATCTAAGACACAAGCTGGTCCACTGATCCGTGAGTTCCTTCTGTAAGAAAGGTACAGTACATCAACATATCATGCAAAAAAGGAACTAACAACTTATGATGACAACAGCGCAGTAAGCACACTTAGCATAACAAAAATCTGAGCTAATGCTCATGAGACGTGCGAGAGCCCATAGCAGTTCTTGTTTGCAGGTAATTTTGGTCTATGTCCATCCATCTTGTCTCAATTCACTATTCTGCAGCTGAAAATCGCAAAAATTCACTGAAAACCTCCTATTTTGTGGTTGAAGGTCAATCAAGGTCACTGATGTTAATAGTACTAAAAAGCACGTTACCAGTGCTTGTTTTGGCAAGTAGCACGTCTGTGCCTATCTGCAAGCGTTTTTACGCTAGACAAGTGAATAGCCCAAAAATCACCACTTTAAGGGGTTACCCGTATTTGACACTCACGTGCGCCAACCTTGTTGAACGTAGAAGACTGCGACCTAGACCGCTACAATCTACGTTCAATGCTGAAAATTTCATACGCAGGTTGTCTTGGTCTATCTCCTGCCATTTCGATGCAATTCAGTGTTGAAATGTGCGCCGCAGTCCGAAATCGTGAAAAATTCACTAAAACTCCTTATTTTGGGGGTTCAAAATCATTCAACGTCATAGATCTTGACACTTCTAAAAAGCTTGTCACCAATGCTTGTTATGATAAGCAGCATGTCAGTGCCTATCTGCAACCATTTCCACGGCAGACGAGCAATAGCGGCAAAATAACGTCTTTTTAGGGTGGGTGCCCCACTTTCACCTCCTCCTTCGTGGAAACCCTCTAAACCCAGTGGCGTGAAATTTTGTTACAAAACACTAGAGACCCTAAGCTATCATATAATGAAAACCAGAAGTCTCTCTCACCTGGTCTTGGAACGGTACCAGGACGTGACAGACACAAGACACAAGACAGACACCAAGACAGAAAATTTACCATAGCTAATACACGCTACACTAGCTATCTCTCGCGCGTAAAAAACTGGGTTTTTTTGCTCTACTAAAGAGAACAATGACAGTCTAATTTCAGATGCACGCATGTTTAAGTACACCACAAGAACCAACGCCAACGAGTGGGTAATAAATTATTCAGTCAAGAGACACAGTCCCACTGAGTACAAATGCAAATTACTTCTGCCACCTACCACCGAAGTTCAGTGCTCTAATCATCAGAATCTAATGCAAGCTCAGCCTTACACTCATGACCTCTGACCTTTTGACACGTTAAGTGCAGCATTTTAGAAGTAATATGAGTAGAATGAGAACAGCACAGCTTACCTGTTGTTTATGAACGAATTGGTCGACATTCTGCACTAGAACACATACAATGCTGTCATTATAACACATACATATGTATAGTACATACACAAAGCATACTGAATTCACATAGACTGTTTTGACTGACTGACTTTACGACGTAAAAATACATCACAAAAAAGTTTTCTACAGCACCTCCTACAGCAACGAATGGCAGCACCTAAAACTTCGGGACATTTGCAAACAACCTTGAGCAAGCTGCTCCTAATAAACTGTGAGCTCAGCTCAACTTAGCCTCCTACCCTCAGCGGAATGGAACTGAGTACTAGCTAAGGACTATGGGGTGAAGACCTACTGTCACAGTACTGTGGCTGATTAGGGTGGTGGTACGTCTGCTAGCTGCACTGCTGGTCTAGTTGTTCACTAGTGTAGGCAATGGATGGCCGCATAGTGCTCTGTGGTATCATTAGCTCATGCCAATGGGCTGCCACTTCCAAGACTGTAAAGCACTTCAGGTCTTGAGTCTTGTCTCATGTAAGAAGCACTATAGCAAGTGCTGGATCTATTATCTTTCTTTTTAATAAAGAAATATGAGTACTGTAAATAACACAACAAAAAATAAAAAAATATCCTAAAATAATGCATAGAATAAACCTGGACCAGAGATAACATAAGCCTGCATAACATGAGTGAGAACAAATGAGCTGCATTAATGCTGAGTATTATAATGCCCATACACCACATTAAATGAAAATGCATTAAACTAAAAAAACAGTTAAGCATCAAAATGTCACCATGTTAGGGCGAATATGAAAGTTGACTTATATTAGCTAAAGCATGTTACTCTGATGAGAAGAGAAAGATGGGTGAGATCACACTGATTATATCTCTTCACTAAAGAAGCAAGTGAACTGTGCCATTGATTTTTGAATCCAAAAACAGAAAACAAATTTATTGCAATCATGAGTACACAAATCTATTTTGATTTTAATGAAAAAAAATTCTGTTTAAGTTTTGAATTTTTTGTTTTAATTTTAACTGCTTTCTTTTTCTCATTTTTGTTTCCTACTAGTTTTGACAATTTTGGCATTATCATTCTAGTTATTGTTGATGAACTCTTTACTTTTTTTGTTATTAGCAATTTTCGTTTTCATTACACACAAAAAATCACAATGATGCAGCTAAATAACTACCTGGCTGAGCAACAAACTCAACAATAATGAAAGTAAAATATTACGTAGAGAAGTCAGATTAATGAGAAAGAAAGTAAATACTGATAATTCACTAATATGTGGCAACAAACCTCTATTAATCAGCCTCTAAGCTACAACTATTAATTTAATCTACCTGCTAAGCTGAGATCAGCAGCGACGCCGGCGGTAACGGAGAAATGTAGTCATCATCATCAGTGCAGTGTGACTAGTGCTGGCCAGTGACAGGTACTAGCTGCAGCAACCAGCCAGGATGACACCTGCAAGCCTAATGCCCCACAGGTAGAATAATCAATACCTAGGCACGCACCTGCCCGTTGTCATAGAAACCAGCACCAAAGACCACGCCCGTGTGGTCACTAGCACACAGCCTAGGAAATCTGCAATAAAGCAACAACGTTAACATCACTATAGGCTATGAACATGAACATACTGGTCACACCACCAAGTGGGGGGGGGTAATACGAAGAAAATGAAACAGCCTATACCCACTATATGCTCATCCCTAGATAAAAATCAGTACAGAAAGTTGTTACACAAGGTTTACTTCTGCCCAGTTGATGGAGTGAAAGGCAAAGATACTGTTTGTCTGTGTGTGCAAAGCAGACAGTTCAATCAGACCAGTTAAGGTGTTACATGCTAATATCCCCAAGATGGTTAAAATCACGAACTTCAAATCTGATATGCATGTTCCCAAGACCATCTGCATAAGATACTTAAAAAACTAGAAAAGGGGGAGGGGTGGACAGTTACATGACTTCAAAATTTTTAAGTGTTAAATGGCAATAACTCCATAGAATTTGAAGCTGATTGACATGATTGACCCCTCAAACATGCGTGTATTAACTATGGTAATTCTGTCCATCTGTCTGTCCTGGTGTCATGAGGCGGTACCGTTCCAAGACCAGGTGAGTCTAAGAATTCGCATGTCACCACATGATAGCCTAACGTCTCTAGTATTTTGTGACAAAATTTCATGCCACTGGGTGAAAGGGGTCCCCCAAAAGAGGGGGAGAAAGATGGGCAAACCATGACTCATACACCCGGCATAAGTGTAACTCTATTCGCAATATGGCGCCACGCAACTATCGAGATTGGAGATATCGGTATTTACATATTAACTTAGCGTGAACATCTCAATTTTCAGCTAAACTACTGAACGGATTTGAGAACAGTTTGGACTGCTAGAATCCATATCCAACAAGCTTCCTATCGGTACTGGATTTGCATATCCAGACTTAGTGGAAAATGTGAATTTTGACTAAGTAGGTTGAAAAGGGGCGTGGCAACTTTCGAAAAAAAATATCATATATTTCGTCAAAGTATGCAAATTAGAACGAATTGCGAGAAATACTAAATATTGCATTCATTAGTGCGATATATAAGGAATTTGGTGATATATAATTTTTATGGAAACTAAGTGAAGAAATATGAGATCGATTATCGAAGATCGATTTCGTTGGTGGCAGACCACAGATGCAAAAATGGGGAGCAAACAAGAAATTTGAGCTAATGCTCACGGGACGCGCGAAAGCCTATAGCAGTTCCTGTTCGCAAACTGTCAGTCTATCTTTAGCCATTTCGTCGTGACTTTTACGGGGGTACCGCTCTTTGATGTCCTCGTGCACAGGTTTCCTTGAACCTAGAAAATCAAGACTTGAACTGTCGAAATCTACGTTCAATGCTGAAAATTTTATACGCAGCTTGTCCATGGCTATCTCAATTGGTTTTGGTGCAATTCGCTCCTGCAATGTGTCTCGCAGCCCGAAATCGCCAAAAAAAATCCATAAAACCTCCTATCTTGGCGTTCAAGGTCATTCAAGGTCATTGAATTGAGCGCCAATCGAGAGCCAGAGTACGACTTCCTATCAGTAACTAACAGTAACCTAGGCCCTATCTCGCACCATTGCTAAGATACAGCGACTTATTGGCCAAAATTCGCAAATTTTGCCTACCCCCCATGTGACCAAAAGTGGCAATAGTAATAAATTCATGATGGCAGCAGCCGCCATCTTGAATTCAGTTTATCGCTCATAGCTCGCTTGTTATCGTGTATATATGCACGAAATTTGGCAAGTGGACTCATTTTATGGTCCTATGTACAAAGTGACTATAATACCGAACAAAAATTAAATCCAAGATGGCGACCGCTGCCATCTTGGATTTTTGCACAAACACTAATAACTCAGCTGCTGTTTGAGTTAAATTAATGAAATTTTGCAGGAGTGTAGCCAGCTATTACAGGAAATAAGTGATATGACCAAAATTGGCAACAGTAATAGCACAATGACAGACATCTTGAATTCAGTTTATCGCACATACCTCGCTTGTTATTGCGTATATGTGCACGAAATTTGGCACGTGGACTCATTTTATGATCCTACATATGAATTGACCATAATATTGAACAAAAATAAAATCCAAGATGGCGGCAGCCACCATCTTGCATTTTTGCACAAACACCAATATCTCAACTCGTGTGTGAGTTAGATTAATGTAATTTTGCAGGAGCATAGCCAGCCATTACATGAAATGGGCCATGTAACCAAAATTGGCAACAGTAATAAACTCAAGATGGCGACAGCAGCCATTTTCAATTCCGTTTATTGCCTATAACTCGCTTGCTATTGCATATATTCGCACAAAATTTAGCACGTGGCTTCACTTTATGGTCCTACGTTCGGAAATACCATAATATTGAACAAAAATAACATCCAAGATTGTGTCGGCCGCCATCTTAGATTTTTGCACAGAGTGTAATAACTCAGCGACCGATTGAGGTAGATTAATGCAATTTTGCAGAAATGTATGTAGTAGTAGATATGTAGTAGCTGTTGTAGTTGTAATGCAATACAATATTCGTTTAATTCAAGCGTAGACAGACCGCTACGTAGGTAGTAAAAACTAACAGGCTATAGTGACTTTCCAAATTCTGATAAAACCGCAAATATAATATTTAAAAAATGTAAACAATTTATTTAATGTTGTATAAGCGATGATGTAAAACAGAAAAAATCCAAAGTATAAGCACGAAGTAATGTATTAGCTTAGACATTTAATCTGTCCTCAGTAGCCAGATAAAAATGTCTAAGCTAATACATAATG
>Ga0209671_1001502_pt1 | contig 19656 bp, 10 predicted proteins | sample WorMetHERISLAND2_2_FD_187401 | JGI IMG/M metagenome (GOLD analysis project Ga0209671, IMG submission 187401) | Marine gutless worms symbiont microbial communities from Max Planck institute for Marine Microbiology, Germany - Olavius geniculatus... | ecosystem: Host-associated > Annelida >...
GTTTGTAGTTTTTCTTTACTGTTTTCCTATGTTACTGTTCTTGCGCGTTTGTCGCAAGTGTTATTACATATTAAAATAAAAATAAAAATAAAAAATTTACGGTATTTTACTATTTTTAGACTTCTTTACTTACTTACTTGTTTGGACAAACTTTTCTGTCTTGACGTGCTAACACCAAGTCATCGTATTCGTATTTCGGAGGAAGGTAGCGGCCGGCGCGTGCTGAACTGTTCGCGGTGCACGTTGCAGCATGGGCACGCGTGCGACGGATGGACTTATATCTGTGTCGGTGCAGATAGATGAGCGCTGGTGATGAGGGACCGTGCCACCACCGTCCACCACGCTTCACTGCAGTCGTTGACTCGACCGCGTCCCTCGACTAATCACAGGGTCAGCGACCGTGGCTCTGACCACTGACCACTGACCAGAGTGACCGCTAGCTGACCACGCTGTGTGTGAGTGCTCGGCGGCGATATAATGAAATAGTCTCAAACGACTGCCACACGCCAATCAACTGGCCGCCGCCGCGAAAACCGAAATTTTCTTGCGCGAGTGTGAAAATGAAGAATAGGCGTATACTCTGCAGACGAGTAAAAGCCCATTTGTGGCGAGTGTAGTTATTAAATGAATTGAACAAAACTAGCACACCCACACCAATCTACTGACCTGGTTTACGACTTACGGTTTATGGGTAAAACGCAGGGATATCTGAATGGGGTGTGACTAAAAAGGTTTTTTATGATGCTTATAGCTGACCTATACGCATGATTGCGCATCAGTGAGTTTTAACGTCGCTGAGCAAGTGAAACGTCAGTAGGTCTATACCGTCAAAAGCTACTGTTTTGTCATTTTCAATTATCTTTCTTACGTTATAGGCAGCCAAAAAACGGGAAAAAAATTGTGCTCAAGTGGCTGTAGCGATGTTTTACTATCGCCGATGAAAACGTGCATTTTTACGCGCGACAGCACCTACCTAGGTGCTGAGAGAGCGTGTTAGCTATGATAATATTCTGTCCGTCCGTCCGTCCGTTTGTCTGTCTGTCTGTCCTGGTGGCACATCCCGGTACCGATCCAAGCCCATGTAAGATAAAGACTTCGGGTTTTCGCCGTATGATAGCTTAGGGTCTTTAGTATTTTGTGACAAAATTTCATGTTGCTGTATGAAGGGGTTTTCTTTGAACGAGGGCGTGAAATAGGGGCATACCGCTGAAAAGACGTAATTTTTTGCTATTGGCTCGTTTAGCGTGAAAACGGCTGCAGATAGACACAGACATGCTGCTAATCATAACAAGCACTGGTGACGAGCTGTTTAGAGGTATCAACATCGATGACTTTGAACAACCTTGAACCCCCAAAATAGGGGGTTTAGTGAATTTTTTACGATTTCACGCATTTTAAAAGTGAATTGCATCGAAATGGCTGGAGATAGACCAAAACAACCTGCATATGAAATTTTTAGCATTAAACGTTAATTTCAACAGTCTAAGTCTTGACCCCTTTAAAAAATGCCTGCGCACGAGGGCATCAAAGTGGGGCACTTCTTTAAAAATTCGTTATTTTACCGTCTAGTGTGAAACCGGTTGCAGATAGGCACAAATGTGCTGCTTATCATAACAAGCACTGATGACGAACTTTTAGTGGTATTAACGTCGATGACCTTGAACCATTTTGAGTCCTTAAAATTAAGGTTTTTAGTAATTTTTGGCGATTTTTTGGCTGCAGCGAGCACTTGAAAAGTGAATTGCGATAAAATAGATGGAGATAAACCAAGACAACCTGCAAACAGGAACTGCTATAGGCTGTCGCGCGTCTCATGAGTATTAGCTCAATTTTTTATGCATTTTTACGGTGTGTGTGCTTTCGCAATAGATTGTGCAATTATGTGAAGTTATTATTAGTCTTTGGCAAATTTCTCCTAGCTCTTTCGTGGAGTGGGAAATCTGTGCTCAGTGCTGTGGACGGTTAGTCGATGCTGAGCATAGATTTGTTAGTTTAGACGTCAGATCAGCAAATCTCTTCTCTGTAGCTCGAGCGCGCGGCATCATCGTATCTGTCGTCCGTGCTTACTGTCGGTGCCTGGCGCTCCCGCCACTGCACGGCTCTCATTGCTACGTTCTGACGACCGGCTGACAGTCGGTGGTGCGACTGCAGTCTAATGTGTCTCGTTCTCACTTTCTGCCGGTGTGGCATTTGCGCTGTTAACAACGTCGAGAAGTTGCGCCGATCACTTTGACCGTCGTCATCAGCGCTAGTGCCTGCGATGAAATAGGTTTAACTGGATGCCAGCCGAAATCATTAATGACTTGCCGAAGATTGGCTGCGTTTGCAAAAAGTTTGTTGTCGCAACATATTTCGTGACGTCATGAGCCAGCATCAGGCAAACTATGCGTGCTTTTCACGCCCGGCTAGGGTAAAAGGCTGTGTTAGTCTGACGCTTTAAAGAGGCAATATTTCAGCTAGCCTAATATGCAAACGCGTAATCTAATGTTGCCACTATAGCCCATTTACGATAGGCCTACGCTGTGTAGCAGACAGCAGTACCCCGTTTACACGATGAAGCAAAGCGTATTCAATATACACGTGCACGACGTGCGCTCTAAATTTGCTTCGTGTAAACGGAGTGTAACTGATTTGTTGCTCGACGTTGGATGCCTGCAAAGTCGAAGAAGTTGTAGAATATACAATTAGATGAATTTATCTGTACTGTGGCTTGCCACATTTCACACGCGAGATGCCTGCCGTTCCTTGCGTCATCATATGACGTCACAGCCAGCTTTTCCCTCCCCACCACAACCTGCTCTGTCGCTCACCGTCGCCCAGTGCGCTTGAGCCGCACGTCCGGCCGTCCGTCGACCACGACGACACTCGGCATTAGATCGCCTCCTGCCTCCGTCCGTCGCCCGGTCGGTCGGTCTGACCTCTGTCCAACCCAAAGGCCAACTTTGATTTGGTTCCTTCCTTCCTGCAGCCGCGTCCTGCCGAGTCGCCGGCACCGCCCGTCCAATACCCGATCCGTATCGCAGCCAAATATTAAATTAAACCACAATTGCATGTCAGGAGGAGGAGAGATATAGACCGGGCTGGGCTGTAAGGCGCGGGCCGTCACGGTCGGCGACAAACGGACTGCGGACGGACGCCGAGATACGGCGACGACGACGATGCGGCGGCAGCGGGAAGAATCACGACTAACAACACGGAAAACGAATTATTGTTTCGCGCGAGCTGCAGCCGAGCGAGCACTTGTTAAGATCGCCGCAGCGTCACGTCATATTGCAGCGAGCTCGTGTCTGTCTGCGACGAACGAAGAAACGAACGAACGGACGGACGGACGGGAAAGTCATCGAACTGAGCGCATCGTTTGTCACTGTCCACGTTCGACGCACGAATCTATATGAGTCGTCGTCGTGTACTACGCGATCGCAGTCCGCCGATAACACAGATATACAGGCATACACATGTAGTGTCGTTGTGGATAAGATTGGCTGTAATATCCATCCACGCAGTCCGTATTTTTCGGTCATCTCCACGAAACAACTGCCTTGGCAGATAAAAAGATGAAAGCGTCTTTCAGAAAGTGTAAGTGATAAATGAGCAAGTGCAAGTAAAAAATAAGAAAGTTAGCGTTTATTGCTCTATACAGCCGGCAGTGAGCTTGCGCAGGAAAAAGCAACGCTAGGCTGTCTGATTACACAACCTGCTCGCAATCGTTTTGGCCTGCAAAATCTGCAATCAGCCGCAAACTATAGCAAAATAGATTTGTCAGCTTGTAAAAGCAGCAGCATATTAAGGAGCAATGAGAGATGAAAACATGCAGAGGTACATGCGGCAAGGCAAGGTGATTAAACCAACACTGCAGCGCGGCTGTGAATAGTTAGTTAATAGTGCGACGACGGCGGCGCGGCGTAAAGATCGACGATGTTTTGCTGCTGGTGACGGACGGCGTAGCATCATCATCATCATCATCAGCTGATGTCAGGCGCTGAAGCAGCTCAAGATCTGTCGGCGTAGCGGTGCTCTGTCTTCCCACTGTCCACTCACTGACCACTGACCACTGACCACTGACCACTCACTCGCTATATCTCTCAGCATTCACCTCGCCAGCTTTCCCATGCAGTCCCACCCGCCGAGCTCTATACTCACTGCACATGCGCCGCCCGCCCGTGCTTGTATGAATATTTAATAAACAGCTCTGTCGATGCAATCACGTGACTTGCCTCGGTTTCATCCCTTGCCTCTGCTCATGGAATGATGCTCTGTAATCAAGCTCCATCTCTATCTCTATTTCTCTCTTGGTCTCTCTCTGTCTTTCTCTGCCTGTAGTCGACTGTCCGCCACGCTAATGCACTGCAACGACTGATCCTAATAACCCGCGATTAAACGTGTTATTTCGTCGAAATTCTCCACTTCACTTTCGACTTTTGATGAAACAATTACAGACGCCGCGCAAACACCGTTTCCCCGACCATTTTCCAGATCTCGGTTAGCCGGTTAAACCTTGCTTATCAATCTCTACATAGGCCTATCTATAATCTGGCGTTAACAGTAAAAAATTAAAGTTTGTTTATTTGTCGTAGAAACCGATAAATTTTTACTGTACGAATAAATGTAAAGCGTTCCAATTAGCCGTTTATTAATGTGGCTGTTTTTACCAAAAAGCAAATACTACGACTGTGTGCGTGATTACCAAAGAATCTTGTTTTTAACGGCTGGTGGTAAACTGCCACAGTTAATGCCAACATCTTTGCTCTAAGAATGGGACAATAAGCGAGTCGATTTATTATTTCATATCGTACTTACGACAGTCTTAGATTGTTTATTTTGCTTGTTTCGTGGCTTGGAATAGCAACAGTAAAACGCGTACGTGCATGTATCATGCGTGCTTTTGGTGTAATTTGTGCAAAATGACACATCATCGTTTCATCTGCTGTTTGTTTTCTGCGCTTGTTGTTTTGTCGTCGCTAACAATCAATTCAGCGTCACGAACGGACACACATCGCTGTCCATGGTCCGTCTGTCCGTCTGTCTGACTCTGTCTAAGTTGATGGCGCAGCAGCAACGTCTGTTCTCGGATAACTGTTGACATGAATTAATTTTGTTATTCCGGCGTCAATTAATCGGCTTCGCAAAACACTAAAACAAGCTACCGGACAAGACAAGTACTTGCTAGGTATTTCTTCAACCATTTTGCTGCAGCGGAACGTTTGACAAGCATGCCTTCGTTAGCCGCCAGTTGACCTTGAACAGAGAAAAAAACTGGCACATGGATGAACAATTTTCGCTATGCCTATTCGGGCACGAAAGAAATCTAACTTCTCTTAATGTCTTAATGTAAAGACATTTTTGTCGTGATTTTCATTCGGGTATTTTGCTCATGCAGAACATCGGCGAATTTAAAGTTTTTACTGTCGGCTCTATAAGATAGCTTTTTGTTGCCACGGCCTCGGCAGTTCTACGCCATATGTAATGAGGCAAATAAGTCGCCGGCTTGCCGCAGAAGATTCGAGTAGTCTTGACTTAAAATAATTACAATTTCCGTGAAAATGATGCAAACTGAGGCTATGAAAAATCGTCTGAAGCCAGCACGACTGTGTGGAAAGATCGGTCCTGTAGGAGAATGGATCAGAGGCCATGCACGGGACATTATGCTAGTACGGCTCTGACGGAAGATGCGACGTCGCTGAATGGTGGACAGATGGACGGACGTGGTGACATGCGAAATGAAACGCGATAGTCTGGTGGACGGCGCCGACGTTTGGCACGCGAACTGCAGCGCGATAACAAAGGGCCTTTCACATGCAGTCAATTGCACGATGCGGCGTGGTGCATGGTGCATGTGGACAAATTATTGTCCGCAACTTCTCGGCACTATAAGATGCACGCTTCGGCCGCCGCCACACACTCAGCTTTCGATACAACGAATAATAAACACTATGGCATTACTCTCTTTATTTTGGTCGTAGTTCTTTCTGCAGTCTTTAACTTTGTATACGAATTCTTGTATTTATGTAGCTGCTCTTCCAGCTTTGACAATACTTTACATACAACTTTATTTACCATAATACAACAGTAGCACAGTTATAAAAACGTACCTTAACTAAACTTAATTAATAATAATAACAATTAAACTATCAGTACTCAGTAAGCATAACCATATTAAGCTCAAGCAACGTTCGATAATTTCAACATTAATTTAACATTTCGTGTCGGTACAATTTCGCTGGGTAATCTGAAGTTAAAACACATTCGACATTCGTTTACAATATCACTGTTTGACGTACAAAATAATTTCATTAAAAATCGCATCACCATAAAGTCTAAACTCTGGTAGTCAGTTTTAGTTAATGGACAAACCTCCAGACCATACAACAGAACAGACAGACATTTGCTATGAACTAGGTGAAGTATTACATCTTCGGATGCAGTTTTTCCCAACTTACCAAAAATCGAGTTGATTGAGCGGTAAAACGAACCTTTGGCATGATCCAACGAACACTTTAATTTACTTTCGAATCGTCTATCATATTCACAATGTTTTGTTTTGTTTTTGCTTCTTTGGCTGGACGTACTCGCGAACGGTCGTTTATCAGAGACTCGGCGTCTGTAAAATAGTATTTTCGTGTTTTATCTGTCGGCAGCGGTGCTCGTTGTCATAATTAAGTCATTTGCTGCACGAGGTAGGAGTGTATGTTGACTGTATAGCAGACGTCAGGACAAGCAACGCCCATGCGCGACAAATCTCCTGCGTTAAACTCCCCCCACTAGCAAAACGTGTTTTTTCGAAAACTGGTTAGATTAGTATTGGTTGCTTTTTACTCGTGAAGAAAAATACAACTCAAGAGATGTTTCATTACCGGTGCTACAATATAGGCCTAGGCCTGAGTGGAGAGGAGTGTTTTTGTCGTGAAAATTTTTTCATGATGAAGGCTTCTTTCTGTATCCTAATACTGTAGCCGATGTGGGCGTGACGTCAACTCATGTTTAGCGCCATTGAACGAGCAGCCTGATATTACATTATATTCACAAATGCCGTGCGAAGTCGATGAAACGATGAAAGCAAACATGGATACAACGGCAAACGGGCGAGGAGCTCGTACAGTACATGTCAACTGATTGTCAACAATTTGTCGGCTTTATGAGTCTCTGCTGACCACGAACAGCGAAAAATCAACGCTTCGATTGATAAAGTGACTGACTTCTATAACTGTGACGAAGTCGGGCCAGCCCCATGCATACGTCTGGCCTGTAGCATCATGCAAAACTACGCAGCATTTCTTCCGTTGGCCGGGACGCGCGATATCCAAATGTCACGTAACGTAATACCATCATTTTGAGCTGGTGCGCATCATGGAATTCCTGCAGAAACAAATACATTGCCGATCAGGATCAGCGGCATCTGACCGATCGACCGGTAGCGGAAGTGATCGAGAGTGATAAGTGCGCGTGCGTGCGATAAAAAGCGGCGTCGTAGTTCAATTATTTCAAACGGCCCTTACGGACATGACTCGCTGCGGCTGCTGCAGCTGGGGTTGTTCCCAGCAGACAGTCAGCCGTGGTCGTGGCATCGCGTCTAATCGCCAATAACTCGCATCATGTACTCCATCCATGGATACCCACCAATACGACTGCTGATGCGTGATGTGATGGCGAATCATTCTCGTACGCAAACTACGACGCTATGGGCACCAGTATGGGCAGGAGAGGGTCTACGCTGTGGCATGGTTCAAAGACTTAAGACGCGTACAGAGCGACGTAACTGAACTGAACTGAACTGGCATGGTTTAGTATTTGACGAAATGACCAAGGGCAAGCCGTAACACATTATGCATCGTCTAACGGCGTCGGTAACTACGTGACTACGTGAGAAAATTATAGCGCACGTACACGTCAACCAATGACCAATGAGCTCGCTCTGCTTGCCCATTAGCCAGTTTGTCTTTAGGGGGACTAGACCCGAATCCCACCACCATGTGTCTGTCTATGTCTTGCCCGAAAGTGCACTAAAACAACACATTATGGCAACATTTAGGCTTACATTGGGTCCGGAGAGTGTTTAAACAATTATAACCTTTTTACGGTGTTGCCCTGGGGGAGGAATGCTCACACCACTACCGAAGACCCCAACACTATTACTTAGCTTGCATGGATGGAGCTTGCTGTTCTTTCCAAACAAACCTGTCCTCCGCCTTTCGGCCATGTGCTTATTTGCCCTTACACCAGCGAAAACTCGGCTACGACACTGGATAGACGTATATAGTCTTTTTGATTGCTTCCGACATTTAGCGTCGCGCTAACTGTTGCGTCGCTTTCCGCGTTTGCTATAGCGCAATAAGCGTAAATGGTCTAAACACCAGCTGTCGTGACGGACGTCCCCCGATGTGTCCAGAACGTCGCATGCGTATCTGCGATTCTCAGCACTGCAGTCATTCTGGTCTAGCTGCTGCATACAACCGTCAGGGACTTGACTTGAGCACTGCGTACATGCAGACGACTGACTGCACACTGACCGGCAGCGAAGATTACGTCCAAGACGTCCGACAGATCAGCGACCACTGACCGAGCGCACTCCGCGCAGTTTATACGGCCGGCCGAGATAACTCATTTTTATCGACAAAACGCACAAAGTTTCTGCACGGGCGCGCCCGCCCGCTCCCCGGGGACCGCACCTCGAGCGACAAAGGATCTGTCTAAAAGCCGAGAGCGGCGCTTGATGTTGTTTGATACGGCGGTCGGTGCATGGCGGGAATTAGGCGCTGCAGTCGGTGCGAGAGGCGCGATAACGTACGCCGAGCAGACATCATGATCGTCGTCGTCGTCGTCGTCGTTGTACAACTGTTCAGACGTCACTCTATCCATGACGCTAACGCCAACGCGTGCAACGAGTTACTCCTGATATCGTCACTGCCAGTAATGCCATCTGACTCCTGACCAGCGGCGTCGTGGTGGCAATGGGAGCCAAGGGAGGGGCAATTGCTCCCTCCCCCAAAAAAACATCGGGCTGACGGAAATTTGTCGAAAAATCTTCATCTTGTCGATAAATTTTTGTCAAAAAATGCAAAATTTTAAGCTAAGCCTTCATTCCTTCTATTTTGGGAAAGTTTAAGAAAAAAATTAAAAATGTAAGCACCCACAATTTTCTGTGTCGGAAATTTGCAGTGTCTGTCGGCTAATTGGTTGTAATTTTTCGATACAGTGCAGTTTTTAACTACTAAACTAAGCTTTGTGGCCAGCCACATTGTATTTCTGAAACGTTAACTTTTGTTGAATAGTTCTGTCGAGAACAAGAGGACGAGTTATAGAAAGGTAAAGATAAAGGTCGTCAATTTATATAGCGCATCGTCGCGTTCACGCCCCTAATGGGCTTTCGTCACTAACCAGAGCTGCCGGTCGCATAGCCACCGCGTGCAGCCTGCAGACACAGGCTGGCGCAGCGGCCAGGCCAGGCAGCCTCAGTCAGCTGTACTAAGGTCCCCACTTTCTGTAATTCATATAAATGGGTTACTACTCATTTAGCCGACCCCGGAAGAATGGCAGGCTGCGTTGCCCTTGTTGGTTGACTGATAGCGGACGCTTTACCCACAAAGTAGCCAAACAGCCATCCATCAGTCTAGCGCAGGATATAGGGAAAGTTCGCCGGCCAGGACCGACGTTCTAACCACTATGCTACTCCACCAACATGTGTGTTATGTGCTGGTTGGATTTTTTTTACATGTATATTGTAGAAAAAAGCCACTGTTAGTGTAGTGTAGGTAGGAGCTAGGAGCTAGGGCAAGCATTTTAGTTGACGCCACGCATGCGAGTAAAGTTGCAGGAAGCACCATTTGTTGGTCAGAAACAAAGCAAAATTAGTAAAATTACTGTATGGTGCAAAAACAGATGCGCACGAATGTCACAGCTGTATCCCTGGGTTATCAATCAACGGTAAGTCGGAACAAATGAGTTTTATATGCGACGACAACGACGACGGAAGATCGAGACAGTGTGCATGGCGGGGACGGGAAGATATTTTGATGTGCATAATGTATTGAGCTAATCGGAACTGCTTCGATCGATTCGTTCGGCGAGTCTCCAGCGACATGCTCTGCGGAGTGCGGACAGCGAAGAAGTAGCCTCGAATTGACGCTGCGGTCAGTGACGAATGACAAGTGAATTCCGTATGGCACGCGGGCCCAGCTGCGTTGCTATACTCCCAGTCCCATTACGACCAACTCACGGCACCCGCCGCCGCAGCAGCAATTGGACCCGCTCGGCTGCGGTCGGTAGCTGCTGCGGTTTAGAAACAGCACCGTGACAGTGAGATACCACCAACAACGCTGTAGCCAGTTTATGACCTTTAAAACGGAATTCCAACGACTACAGTTAGGCCAAAAACAATACCACCATTGCGAATGTGAACTTGAGTGTAGGCCTAATAATGCGACTGAATATGGTCTCTGTTGCACGGAATTAATTCCCGGCAAGAGATGATCTGCGGCCATCTGCCGTAGTGACGTACGAGCTGTTTGGCGGATGAGGGAAGACACGCCAAGTGATGTTGTATGATTGGATTGATGCAGTAGAACAGCGATAGTTACCACGTACGATGTTTGTCTAACTAGCCCCGTGGCGGCGAGGAGGCCGAGTGCAGTCGGTGACAACGTCCCGTTTAGCCAGCCGTCAGCGTTGACCGGCCGTCGTCCTTTGGCCTCCCCCGCCCTCCAGCCTATAGCGCCTCCTCAGCGAATTAATCATATCGCGTCGAATTATCGAGGTAGGAGCAAAATTAGAATTTCGCGGCGACTCCACGACGGCGAATGTGAATGTTCTAATTTAGCGTTGGACCGCGGTCGACCGGCCAGTAGGGCGACCATCGACAAGTGTCTAGCTCGGCGACGTTTCATTAAGCCGTTTGATCGACGATAGGACTATTTTCCGCGTCTGCCTCCTGGCCGGGGCGCGACCGACCGCGACGAAATTAGGGTACCGCAGGCGGAAGAAGTGTATGCCCCGCCTGACCCGAGACAAAATGCATTCCGCCCTCAACGAGCGCCGAACGACGCTAGCATTGCCGGCCGTGTCAGAGGTCATATTGCATTACAGAGCACCGTGCTAGCGGGCGGCAGTAATCTTGTTGTGAGTCTTGATTGGCAGCAGCAGCAGCAGCAGCCGGTTGTTAGGGACGCAGCCGTCGTTGCTATAGTGAGTGGCGCGTTCCACTACACACACATTTTGATTCTATCGCACCAACTAGATCCCAACAGCAGGACTGGATTTATTGCCACGGAATTGCTACAACGCCCAGTAAATGAATTCGTCCCACCATCTTTCAATTATTTTACGCCGTGTTACTATTAACCTCCTTGGCGGTATGAATTTGGACAGAGTTTCTGCTGTCTAAAAGCGGTACATATATCTGCCGTGGCGAGTTCACCGCGGCATTCGCCTAATGACATTTAAATGTACACTTGAGTGTTCAACTGTATACTCCCACTGGACCTGCACTCACAGTACAGCCGCGGCGTCGACGGCAGATCTGTCAGCCGATGTAGCTGGATGCGCTGCAACTTGTGATGTTGATAAACTAGCTCAACACAGATGACATCTGGCAGTCGGATGGAAGAGAAAAGAATTTTATCAGCTGCAACTGACCACTGACTGTGACTAATTGACAGCACAACAGACATGGTCCGCTGACGGTTCTGGACATGCATTAATGACTGGCACCCCGGCACCTCGCAGCACAGATGGCAGGGAGACTGCTATAGCTGCGCTCCGAGTCTCAGTCGGGGTTACCGTTTTTAGTACATAACAACCACCCCGAATAACGCTCGGGATTACCGCTGAGGAGGTTAAAAAGGACGATACGTTCAAAACAGCTTCACGTACGCTTCAAAAAATCAAATCAAATTATTTATTGGCGAAGTAGCAGTACTAATTTCGCATTATGGGAAAACTAGTTTAATATTCTTTCTAGCTGAATTTTAAAATTTATTTTGTTGTTACCATTTTGTGTGAAATATTTTTAAATAGCTATTATTTAAAATTTACATTGTGTGAAAATTTGTGTTGAGTGATGATCGATTATGTCGTATAACGAAGCATTTGTGTGTAAACGGCCATTCGTGACAATGACGTTGTGACTGTTGCAGGTTTTTCCTCAAGTTTTTCATGAAATGTAATCAGAATTGTTTGAAGAACGCCGGCAATCCGCGCGACATGCGTCGTTTTCAAGTACGTTTCTCACGTTCTCTTTTTCACCTTTATGCTATTAGGCTTAAGAACGTATTATTAATGTCTTTTGAATTCGCTCCGATCGATCCGTTTCGTGTTCTGTTATCTGTTTATGCACTATCCGTTTCTTTTGTTTAAAATGTTCCTAATCAACCGTGTCGTGCAAAAAAACGCGAAAAAACGCGGCGGCTTAGGCTCCTAATGTCAGTTTGTACGTCTGCAGCATGCACTTTGTAATCGTTGCACGATGATGGAAATTGGTCTTTATTAAAACGGTGTCCCGTGTGAAAGGTCATTCTTCGTTTGGCTGCATAGTCGTTTCAAGAGAAAAGGGCGCACAGTTGCCGCAAACCCGCGGACTCCAAATTGGAAGCAACCTTCTGGCTATAAAAATGATTTTGGGGCCACACCCAACATTTTAATACGTCTTAAAAATTATTTATCGGCTATTGACAATAACATTTCGACTTTTTCGCCGTCTTCTTTCTGTGGTTTCTCATTTCACGAACGGGTGACGATAAAGTTGAGACGTTTAGAGAATCTAGATTGCAGCTCCGTTTCTCGTTGCATGCGTCGCGTCTTGAGTATTCAGGGCCGCCGCTGTTGTATCGTTCTTTAAGTCGTTCATGCTCCGCGTCTAGGAAAGTGTATCACCACCAAAAAGCAGCGTGACTTATAGTCATTGTCAATGAGCAGATTAGCATAAATTGGCGGCTGAATCGTGTGACGTGTGATCGTCAATCACGAAGCAAAAACTCCATTTACTTCGATTGTTGAACGCTTGCCGGACAACTACAGTTGTACAACAAACCATACGTCTTTGTTGTACGTATACACAGCGGCGTGTTGTGCGACAAATCCAAAACAAACCGAACCAAGTGGAGTTTAGGATTGGCGGATTATCGCCGGTGCTGGCCATGCGCTCGTCACATCGTGCGACGTGACGACTTGCAGTGAGTGCGTATAGCATGTCCATGCCGGCGTGACGGCTGACGTTACTGCAGCGATAGAGCGTACTCGTAGCACGAACGTCATCGTCGACATCATCAAGCCAGGAGTCCATGCGCCGGTCAGCGTCATGCAGGCAAGGCGGTGCAGTTTCGCAGTGTGCGGGCACGTTCCGTGTCTTGCACATGGCACCGTCTTGCGGCGCCAGGCCGACCGGCCAGCCGTCAGTCCCACGGGGACCGGGCGCTATTACTTTTCATCAGCGTTATAAACAGGTCGTGATTCATCGTCGGCCGGTGCCGGCACAGGGCAGGCGCGGCGTCACCGCGAAAAATGAAAATCTAAAGCGCTCCGTCGCTCGGTCGGTCGGTCGCTGCTGCTGCTGCTGCTGCGACTGGCTGGCTGTCTTTAACGCGCAGAAAGGTCGTCGTCGGCGGACGGATGATGGAAGGTTGCTGCATGTTGTGTAGCCGCGTGCCAGCGTGCGGGCGGGGTTCCTCCCGGGACCGCCTCTATTCGTTATTCGTTATTAACGCCATTGCGCCATGCCAGCAGCATCGAGTCGTGTCGCTCGTTGGCGCGAGCTGCTGAAAACTATAAACGCATCGCTCCACCAGCCACATTCACAACAAACCAGTGCTGGGTGAATACAGTGGGGTCACTGGACCTGAATGCCGAAAATTGGTATATGATTGGGTGTTTTTTAAAAATTCCAGTCTCTATTTTATTTGCTCCAAAACAATGGGCTTAAGTGACGTGGCCGTGACGTGTGTGCGTATATTTTGTGTTCAGGTCGCGATATCCTCGACGCCGACAGTCGACGGACCTCTACTCGCCGTCTCCGACAACATGTTCGTTCACAACAACTCCAAGCACGGTCGACGTACACGCCGACTGGACCCAACCGACGACGGTGCGTATACGGCCCGTTTCGGTACTGTGGAAAATCGATGTGGCTGGGTGGCCGGTCGGCGGCGGGCGTCTTCGATTGGTCGTTCGTTGTGCGACGAAGTCGTAGGAACTGAGAGTTTTCGTCGGTCGGTCGCTGATCGGTTAAATTAGCTTCGCCGTCATCACAGCTCGACCTGCTGGCTTCCAGCTCTCATCTCGTTCTCGAACTTCTCGTCGCGTTTAATAGCAATCCGTGATTATCCGTCGTCTGTCGTCGCCGGCTCGTCACAAGTTCGGCTTTTTATTACATAAGTAAGTAAGTAAGTAAGTAAATTTACAGCAAAGCACACAGTGTCAGCAAGAATCCTGCCAAATCTCAGTTTAGTCAAGGACGACCGCTGGCCAGCAGCATCTTTTTTTGTCTCGATATCTCAAGTCTCCGTTTACCCTACTCCATTTTCTTTGCGCTTATCTTGCACAGTCAGGCCGCGAAAGAATCGAAACTCCTCCAAAAGCTAACCAATTCTTTTTTGGCCATGTTCGATTTTTCCGCGATATTTTGTCGAAATCTGTTTGCGATTTTTGCAGCAATCCAGTAGACAGAGAGACAGACGTCAGACCGACAGATTCCGTCACCTAACCTTTTTTTTCGGCGGAATTAATTAACAAAAAAATAAACTGAAAATAAAATGCAATTATTGCACTTTAGTTTTTGCTTTGCATCCAGTTAAGTTAACTCAGTCAAAGCGACATTTATGTTTTTCATGTTTTTAATTTCTTTTTTTCGTTCCTTTATACCATTCTGCTGATAAATAAAGATTTACAAAGCCGTGCAGAACTCCGTGTCTTCGGCCCGGTGGAGTGACAATGAATCGGTGCTCTGACAGTGATCGGCGAATGAACAGTTTTCAGTCGTGTGGACGTGACCACACAGTGTGCCACTGCAGTCAGTCACACATGGTCAGACTCGGCTATTAGACAATGCCGCGACGACATCGCCGCTCGCCGGCGACTATTATCTGTTGCGGCGCGGTTGCCTGGTAATTCGCGGGCTGATAGCGCCGGCCGGCCGTGCATACAGTCCAGCTGTGACCAGCCAGTCACTGGGGAGCCTTTACGCCGATGGATGCTGCCCGGATTAGCACACATGCGATACGTATACGACGCTCCGTGACCCGCAACCAGGCGACAAACCGCTGGATAGTCTCACACACAGTTTACGCGACTCTATATAACGAATATTTTGTAAACCGAAAAGACGCTGACCGGCTGACATTTCATAGCGATGCAGAGCTACTCATTAGTGTTACCTGCCAAACGACATATTTAAAGGCGCCTTGTTAATTCCAGCCATTCCCGACGCTGCAAAACATTTGCATAGATGTTGCCAAATTGGCTGTTTTGGAGTACCAGTATTGCCCGTGGCATGAGGATGGGAAGTAGTTTCATGTATGCAATAAAAATTTGCAGAAACGTTTTACACATGGAGCACGAGCTAGGTGGAAAACACTTTTGCTGGAGAGGCCGTAAAAGCCACAGGCAAGTCAGCAGCAGCTAGAATGTTTTTCATTGGCAAAATGCAAAACGTCTAAAATCATTTTACAGATACTTTGTTCATATCAAATGAATACAAAACGTCTAAAATCATTTTACAGATACTTTGTTCATATCAAATGAATACAAAAATCTCCCACAGAGAGTCTCACACGAACCGGGCTGCGTGGACAACTGATAGCTGAATTTCAGTTAGGTTCACAATATTTTTTGGAAATTGTTATGAAAATTTTGAATTTTTAACAGATTTAAAATTCATAAAGTCGAACTCTGTACATCCAGGACAGTGACGCGAGGGCGGACGCAGACATTCGGGGAGGGGGAGAGCGTTTAGCAACGGTTGTCTCGTGCGGTGGCGTGTTTCAGCCAGTGACCAGCGCATCGAGTTCGACGGAGCCGCATCGTTGCTCTATCGCATCTGATGCAAACAGACAATGCCGACTGAGAAGCACCGGGAGGGGGGCTGCACGGCGGCGGCAAATGGATGTTGACGTGCGAAGACGTCCAGCATTATATTGATGAACGATATCACTGACTGCCCTGCTGACTCGCGCTGCCCCGGCCCCCGGTCTGGTCTGGTCAGGGTGATGCCCGTTGTCCATCGGTTCTTCCAGCTGGTACCGATAGAACGCTTGGGCGCCGTGTCGTCAGGGAATACCGGAGGACTCGGCGGGGCCCGGCCGAGCTAAGGCGGCACGGTCGGTCGAGGACGAGGGAGCGAGGCAGACACACGGTGGATAGGGCGCGGCCGGCGGCGGCGGCGGCGGCGTGACGACCCGTCTGGGAATAGACGACGGTCGACCAGCGCGCCGGTTAATTGTCAATTCGAACACGTTTGCTTTCAGCGCGTCGTCGTCGTCCCTGCATGCATGTAGGCGGCCGCCGGTGTCACATGAAAATGTCTCCCATGAAAAATAATCACGGAATTGATGTGTCTCCTCCTTATTAATATATCCCCGGCCTTATGAAAAGTCTCTCCATTGTAAGATTGCCCCCTCCAGAAAAGTCTTCCCTGGCCGACGATTTATCGGCATAAATCCATCCCGCCCGGGCGACCGCCGGGCGGGGCGGCTTTTTGCTGGTAAATTGTCGGCCGGGAGAGACTTTTCTGGGGGCGATCGCATAATGGGGCACCTGGCGGCTGGCTGGTATCGCGGGATGCTGCTATTCGATGTGCATGCTGTCTGATGGTCAATGCGATGTGATGCGCTTGCCGAGCACTGTTCATGGATGATGTCAAGTCGTCGGTCGGTCGGTCGGTCGGTGGGCGGTTCGCTACAGACATTCGTTACATGCCAGTACACAGTCAGACGACACCCTCGCTCTGTCGTTCCGCGCTTTAAGGCGCGTACAAAGCGACGTAAATGAACTGAACTGTGCTGAACTGAACTGAACTGACATCACGTCTCAGTTCAATTCAGTTACGTCGCTCTGTACGCGCCTTTAGTCACCGCTGCATGTGCTCATCTTCGGCACGAATACGCGGTGCTGTACTGCGTTTAGACTCAAACATTTATGCATGGATGTGGTTTAACGTTTGTTTATTTCCGTTAATTTTCTGTCTCTCTTCCTTTTTTCCCCACTTCCCATTTTTTATTATAGTTAGCAACCGGTCTAATATGAACATTTTAATAACCACAAATCTTAAGTTATTCTTAATGTTAGAGATATGTTTCATCAACGCCCCGATTAGTACGCGGCTTATGTAGGCCTATGGTATGAGGATATAATTTATTTGAGTTTGTCTGAATACGTTTCGAACGGATTTCGGTGATTTTTGGATGAGGGGGCGTGGCCCAAAAATGGATTAGAATTTGGTAGCGATGCTCAGCGTATACTACAGCACTGTATGTGCATTTGCATGCACTCACGTCACTTAAGATGTCATGAACAGATTTTTGATGATTTTTAGAGGGGCATAAACAGTTAAATTTTAATGGCAAGCTAGTTTCCTTGTTTCGTAAATACTGGATCGTACAGAATTCGTTGTTTATTTAGGAAATAGAACGCAAACGGAGACTTCGCTGCATTCGCTGGGTGGCAGCATCATCCGTGGCGGTGCTTTGCGATCTCCGATAGTTTCTAGTAGTTATTGTCGTCGTGTTGCTGATGCTGTAGGCTTCCTGTGTACAGCGACGCCGACAATCAAAGCAATCTGTCCCAGTGAAGGCTGGACAACTGGCGGATCCACGGTCATCATCGTAGGAGATAACTTTTTCGACGGCCTTCAAGTTGTCTTTGGCACCATGCTCGTCTGGAGCGAAGTACGCTTACTGTTTTATCATCATCATTATTATTATTCAACTCGTTCATGCATGAAGTACACAAAAACACAGAACTAAAAAAGATAAATACAAAAAATAAAGTATATTCTACCTCGTATCGTATCACTTGCATTGCACGTGCTTACGTAGATTAACTGCACTGTCTAAGATAACATTTGGTAAAAAGTAAAACCTCTAAGATTTTATCATAAATGCATCAAACATTGACCCATTTACAGAAATTCTTTTATACGCCTTTGTGTTAAAAAGAAAAAAAAAACATCCACTCGCGTTTTCTTCTATATATATCATTGGAAAAAAAGTTTAGATTTAGATCTACATATACTTTTCAGGAAGGGCATGTTTACGTTAATCTAAGTATTTTATCGACGTTAGTGTTACTTTTCATTTTACTGGTGATGTAATTTTGACGCTGACGGCGAATGGATGTTGACGTAAATAACAGTGCAAATGCAGTGTACCAAATACTAACGTGGTGTGTTGGTTTCGGTGTGTACAGCTGATAACGTCGCACGCGATTCGCGTACAGACTCCGCCTCGGCACATTCCCGGAGTGGTCGAAGTGACGCTGTCTTACAAGTCCAAGCACTTCTGCAAAGGCGCTCCCGGCCGCTTCGTTTATACCGGTAAACTAACCAACAGTATTGTAGGCCTATTTGTTGTAATCATGGTTATTGAAACAACTTTAATTACTCGCCGTGTAAAGACGTAAAAAGTTAAATAAAAAACAATTAATAACAGATGATTTGGCAACAACAAACTACTTGCTCAGTGACGAAAAAACCGGCAATTTACAATGCAGTACAATACAATACAATAAAATACGAAAAAACCAGGCGTTCGGGCGGTTTAATGAACCGAGGCCCGAGCTCCTGAGCGGGGCGACAAAATAATAACGCAATAATAATAGGGCCACTCACTGGAATAAAACTAGCAGGAAAGTGTCTGGTGTGAACCTTGTGATGGCTGACATTCGTTGTGAAGGATTGTTCTATACGCGAGCCAGGCACTTCAGTATTTTAATTTAAAATTGTACTTTTTCGACAGAAATGAGTGAAATGATAGAGTGCACTGTGCACGCACGATCTTTTCGTCGCGGGTTGTCTGAGAACACAAAAAAAACACCAAAACTCTTACACCCTGTTTACACGATCAAGCAAACATCGAACAGTCATCGAGCAAACATCCAGCAAATGCATTCAAAATACACGTGCACGGCGTGTGCTCTAATTGCTCGATGTTTGCTTGATGATTGCTTGATGGTGTAAAAGGGGTATTAGCAGCATGGTGGAGCTTACAGCGCTTTCCACATTCACTGGCTGGTAGGGTGGGGGTTTGCTGCTCCTCCTCAAAATCTTACCCCAATCTCAGCCCTTTGGGTTTTGAGCTTCAGCCTTTCGGGTTCGCAACTGAGGACCCGTAACTTTTACTATAGAACCAGAGCCCCTCGAAGTTTTTCTACGCCTGTGTCACTGCACTCACTTTACTTGTGGAAAAACTAATCAACTAGAAAAGCTATACGACTGCTTAGAGTCTTTGAGAATCAATTATTAACGGAAATGTAGTTTTTGGTTGTGTTTGTGATGATGCTAACAGCGATATCGGAGCCGACGATCGACCACGGCTTCCAGCGACTCATGAAACTGGTGCCTCGTCATCCCGGCGACCCTGAACGGCTGCCCAAAGTCAGTTTGTCTCACAGGCCTAGACTGTACTTCGCTTCGTCGCTTTTGTGCAATAAAATATTCGTTAACTTTATTAAAGTATTATT
>Ga0209671_1001505_pt1 | contig 19644 bp, 11 predicted proteins | sample WorMetHERISLAND2_2_FD_187401 | JGI IMG/M metagenome (GOLD analysis project Ga0209671, IMG submission 187401) | Marine gutless worms symbiont microbial communities from Max Planck institute for Marine Microbiology, Germany - Olavius geniculatus... | ecosystem: Host-associated > Annelida >...
TTCCCTTCCCTTCCCTCTTCTTCCTCTTTTTCTTTCCCTTTTTCCGTCTTTCTTTCGTGACCGATGACGTCACGTGACCGCAAAAAATCAAACTCGTGACCCCATTATCTTTGAGGCGCCATATCTTCGTAACGGTGCAAGATAGACGCATGGTGACGATGGACCTTTTGTAGTAACGCACTAGTGACGAATCGAATAGTCTCGTGACTGACAATGTCTGTTGTTTAGTTAAAATAATACAGAAAGATGAAAGGATTTTTGCTGCTGTACAATTTGAAATTAAACTGTGTGATTTTTTCTACCGGTCTAAACGGCTCACTGATTATATTTATTCGGACATAAGGCTTATTTTAATCCATTCTCATTACTGAGGAGCAAAGATCAGTGACGACCACCCTGAAATAACGCATATCTCGGGCACATGTTTACTTGCGGGTGGCGGATCGCACGCATTGGGAACGATGCAGTGGGCTCATACGCATAGGCTAAAATAGGCGGACGGCCACATACATGTCGGCACAAGGCTTGGCGTTATTAACTAAATAACTTCTGTTGGCATTCGCAGCATCCAGTTGAGCTACTGACAGACGTGCAGACGAACACGCGTCTGTAAAATTACAAGACATCGATTGATGACGCCACAGAATTATTGCGAGACTTGTTTTTCGGACAAATGGTTGTGTAAAATAAGTGTAAATTTGTCATCTTGACAAAAAGGCCTCAATACTGTTTTTTTTTCACTGGACGTATCTTATCTAAGTCGACAGACGATGATTGCAGTCGCCTCTTCGTTCATCTATTCGATAGCTCATGAAACACAGTGACTGTCATTATTTTCTTGCTCTGTGAACTCTTTTTTCGTGGCGCGTGCAGTCGCGAGAATATACGTAGGATATTATAGGGCCTATCCACCGCTTAATGTTCGACCGTGCGCTTAATAGCCATAGGCGTGTTATTTCACATTAATGGAGCATAAGCTACTTCTTAGCAGTCTCGCGCCGCATCTCAGGGACATCAGTCGGTTTCTTCCAGCGACTTAAGCCGTGATAATGCCGATTCATATCGCGCTGTAGGCTAATCACTTTCCACACTGAAACTAACTGGAAATCGCCCAAAATTCTGTCTGCACTTTCAGAAAATAGTATGTTAATGTCATCAATCGCGAATATCTCCGGAACGGATCAAGATATCGAAAATCCGAAAACGACATTATCAACCATAATCTTTTTCAGTTCAACGAAAAACTGGGTGAACTTTACTCTGTTAACGAAAAAGCTTTAGACGTGTATTTTACCCACTAAAAATTAAACTATCAACCTTCAAGTAGCTTATTTATTAACTTAGTCTCATAGCAGCCCTGATAAATTGAATAAATTGATGGGCGTATGCAGGCGTTGCACAGTACGATGGAGGAAAATCTTCTCGGCTGTCCTCACGCGTTCTTCTTCTACGCTCGATTGAGTGATCTGCTGGTGGTTGCCAACTCCTCACTGAACGTCTTCGTCTACTGCTGTTTCAGTTATTCAGCATCAGTGCAAGCGATTGACCCGTCCGCAAAATGATTTACGCTGTGCCAAGAGGAACGTATACAATCTACTCACTACTAATACTACTACTGTCACCACTATTACAACTGTTGTCGTTGCTTTTTGTTGTCGTTATCAGTGCAAATGATTGACTGGACCGACTCGTCTCAGAAGTGACCTGTAATGTGTCGAACGAAACGTAAAACTCTACTGGCTCACTAATTCACTCGTTCACTCGCTACTGCTGTTTCAGCCAGCACTTTAGTCGGGCGGTGCAAGGGACCACGGCGGCGGCGCGACGTCGACCGGCCGAAAGCCTCGACTCCCGCCGGGAAACGTTCAGCGTCGTCGCGGTCAGGCAGACCCGCCATCCGCCTCCGAGGAGCTCCGGCGTTCAGGCCTTCGAGCTGGTCGCCCGCTGCGACGCCGGTCCGGTGCCCGAGCGCGCCCTGCTGGATCAAGTGACTGAGTGACAGTTTCTTAAGGCTACAAAGCGACAGAAGTGGACCGAACTGAACTAAAATCTCAGCGCCGATCAGCAGCGTCTAAGTAGTGTATAAAGCGAACGAACTGGCAATGCGCTTTATTTGTTGTCAGTTCATTTCGGTTGCTCTGTACGCGTCTTTAATGCCAACACGTCAGCATACTGCAATAAGGGTTCACCACCGTTTATTTGATGCTGGATTAGGTGACAGTTAATTGTGTGAGGCGGCCACCGCAAAACGTCACCGTTGCTCTAACGCACGGAGACGATTCCACATAGACCAAATTACGAACAGTTTCGTGCTTTTATCCATGCCATTCGGTTGTTACTTACTTACTTAATTAATTCCACGAGGCACAGCTCAAGTGACACAGAGCCACACGCATGCTTATTTAAGTTATTTTACACTGCGTCTAAGAAAAAATTCCCCGTTGTTTTTAATTTGTCCACGTATTTGCTAGATATTCATGTAAATTGATTTTCAAAATTCTTTCACCGGCGCACTGTGTGTAGCCTGCAATAGGCAACATACCGGTAAATATCAATTTAAAATCCCACCATGCACACGTTGTTGCAAATTGTCCGCATTATTACATGCGTAGTTGATCGTTAAATTGCCAAAGTAGAATGTTCTTAGGCATAAGCGTAAACTGCTCAGCCTCAAATTGCTTCACGTTGCCCAATTTTATTCTCAAATCTATGAAGTATTAGCCGTCACCTTTTTTATAATAACCTGTGGCAAATTTATGCATTTCTCGCAGGCTTTAAGCATCAAGAAACTTGCTTGCCAGGTTTTTCTTGATTTTGTCACTATGTCTATCGTATTTCTATGATTTCTCACCTGTTTGAAGTTGTTTCACTGTCGCTCATTAAATTCTTTCACAGCACGCAATAGTCATCACGTGAGAGCTTGTAACACGAGTAGTCATGAAGAACTGAAAAGGAACTCTGATGCTTGGTTACGTTGTGTTATGTTCTAGCGAGCGCTGTGTTCGCTTTTCACGCGCGAAAGCAGCTACTGTTTTCAGCGCGTCTTAGCCATCGCAATTCTGTCCGTCCGTCTGTCACACGGGTGGATCAGTCAAAAACGGTGCAAGCTAAGATCACAAAATCTTCACCGTGGGCTGCCTAGAAGACTCTAGTTTCAGGAACCGTAAAGCTTTTCCATAAATTCGAGGGGGGTCACCCCGAACGAGGGCACTAAATGAGAGGGGGTGGGCAAATTTGCGATTTTGGGCCAATAAGTCGCTGTATCTCAGTAACGGTGCGAGATAGGGCCTAGGTTACTATTAATCACTAATAGGAAATCGTATACTGTCTCTCGATTGGCGCCGAATTCAATGACCTTGAATGACCTTGAACGCCAAAATAGGGGGTTTTATGGATTTTTTGGCGATTTCGGGCTGCGACACAAGTCTATATCATTCACAAGGTGGCGCCACGGTACTATCGTTACCGGTATGCGATCCAGATAAAGAATTTGGTATATTTGCATATTAACTTAGCGTGAACATCTCAATTTTCAGCTAAACTACTGAACCGAAACTGCGATAGGCTTTCGGGCGTTTCGTGAGCATTAGCTTAAATTTCTTGTTAGGTCTAGGCCTATTGTGCTTCTTGTTGTGCATTATGTTATTGTGATTTTATTTTTGTAAACAGACGTAAACCTATTCGTACTAAACACTTTATTATGTACGGTGTCATTTCTTTTTCATGTGACGCGGCTCAGCCTTGTGCTAAGCATTCGCTCATTAATACTGTAGATGCTACTTTTCTTTGGCAGTGCATGTCTTATCTAAGTTAATTTCTAAGCCTAGGCCTACTCACAAATAAATGAATAAGCTTATGATTACATATTTCCAGAGTGCGGCAATTTAAGGTCGTAACTTCAGAGGCGCCAACGGTCAGAAACTATTGTTATAATGAACACCGTCAAATCGCATTACCCGTTATGAGTAACCGCGTTTCAGTCATTAGTTGTCCTCACTTCAGTTTAATTTGTCGCACACTGTATCTGTTCTTACACGTCATGCCACTGTGTGCTCGTGCAAATCATGGCGGCGTATGTCTTGCTCGGATGCTTTTATCCCCTGGTGGGCGCAGCATGCGCCCAATGGAAAATTACGGAAAGTTTTGTTAAGGGGGTTAAGGGAAAAAGCCCGAAAGGAGGAAGGACTTGGGCCAAATTTCGATTCCAGATTTGGTGGATAGAAGCCACTGTCTTCCTCGCTTTTGTTGCAACCGCATCTTAAATTATAACGTGTGTTTGGTTGCTATGAATTGGCTTCATGTACAAGAGCGCGCAGAGGTCGGCCTGGTATTAACTGTCACATTTTTCATCACTGTCCGCTTATCAACAAATGTTCGCGCCATCCGGCAATGTGTTCAAACATTCCACATTTTCCGTCAGTTGCGCAAGATAATTTTGGAATCGGAGGCGGAGGGTAAGGGTAACTGTGTCTTCTCCCCATATTTTTTTTTCTAAATTTTATGCAAAAATAATGCATTTTGTACAAAAGTTTCACTATTTCAAGATGCATCCAGTCAATAGAGAGCGGCCCCCGCCCTCCCTTCTTGAATCCGCCACTGCACGGGACATTGACAGAGTGGCGTCGTGGAAGGAAAATTCCCCAGGAGTTCGCCTGCAAAAAACTGCAATGTAAAAATTTACAATATACAGCTGGAAATGGACGAAATTTAAATTATGAGCACGCATAATGTCCTCTGTCGAAAAAGTGCAACATTCTTTCTGCTCCCTCCAACTTTTTAACCCACCACGCCGCAGCTGGCAGCTGTGCTACAAACTGAAGCAAATTCGGAGGTTTGCATATTTAAAGGCGTACTTGCGGGCTTGCACTTGGGTCCACTTTGTAAGAAAGGAAAAAAGTAACGAAAGAAAAGCAAATCAACCATAAAACAGTATAAGTAAAACATAATGGCACCTGGGCCCCGTATTCACATTCCTTAATACGTCCGTACAGTTACAGATTTTAAAGGCAAACAGATTCGCTTGGTTTTGGACGCCGAATACACTGCACTGTCATCTCGCGTGACGTAGCCTAAATGGGGACGCTGAAATCGCGAGACCTGACAACGCGAGACCATGTAGTAAGCACCAGATCAAACAGTCACCACCCACCCTGGACACTTTTTACCTGAATATTGTTTCTTCTGTGGTGTTTTGACGTACTGGACGTATTACATTATCATGATAATAAAGTGTATTTCGTTTGCTGTTTACTATTTCATTAAAAGACAATTATCTTCTTATTTGTATTACATTATTGTGACATTAAAGTGTATCTCATGCTTTATTTACTGTTGCTTTATAAACTTTGTCGTTTTAGACGTACTGCATTATTGTAACATTAAATTGTATTTGACGCGTTATTTACTGCTTCGTTGAACATGCTTCGTTAAACATAACACGCTTAGACGGTATACAGTAATACACAGATGACTAAGACAGTTAAGACAAACTGATATCTACAGTTTGTATAACATTCATAGTAACAAAAAAAACTTATTAGTGAGCAGATACTCGAACACTGAAACAAGTCTCGCGATGTCCACCCTTGCTACATGGTCTCACGTTGTCCAGTCTTGCGATGTCAGTCCCCACAATTTTGATGGTCTCGCGATGTCAGGTCTCGCGTTTTCAGTCGCCCCGCCTAAATTAGCCTACTTCATGGCTCGTCAACACCGAGAGCCTTACAGTTAATCTCGTTAGGTCGCTGATCTGATTTTGTTATTTTGTCGAACGCGACTCTCATCCACCACGCGTTGGCTCAGTCATTTCATTCGCTGCATTTGCCTCTTATCACCCGCCTGCTGTCAGAGTTCGTCTTCATCAATATTGTTTTCTTTGACATAGCAACGTGTGCATGGCACGCATGAGGTGACAAAAGCAAGGTTTTGCCCGGAACAGGAATGTTAGGAAAGGTATTACGTTAAGGAGGCTGATTCGTGCCGTGGGCGTAGCTTGGATGCGAAAGGATATTATTAACGTTACCCGGCAACTCAGTCCCCCAGGCTGTCCGTGGGGGATGTGATGGGCAAGGTGGAGGAGCGCACGTACCTAGCCCAAGAACTCAAACGTCGGGGTCCGGGACCGTGCAACACAGAAGGCGCCAGAGGGGTATGGCAGACAGACAAACAAACAGACTTTCCGCGCATTATAGTAAGCTTAAGATTTGTCTTTGCTTCATGATACTTTTGCACACAGCTAAAGTTTTACTGTATTTCAATTCTTAAACAACATCCGATGCCCGCGCCCCACTTCGCGGCGTTGTCCACGCGTCTTAATCTAACGGAGGTTACTTATTTTAATTTACACTCCAGGGATCGGCCGGGGGCATAGCGTTTCAATTATTAGACCCTCTTCGGTATCCCCCGTGATTCATTAGTGGGCTCTGTGTATGGGGGCAGTGTGTAGGTGAAAGCATGCGTCGTAAATTATCTGTTATGTCGTTGCTGTCGCCAATCAGATCGGAGACTTGCGAGCGACTAACGAGCTTAGAGGTAGGCCTACGTATGTATAACCGCTGATTGGCAGGAGTGCTCTAGCGAACATCCACTCTCCATCCACTCAGTCTTCTCGCTAACAATTCGCGGCGCAGCGTGCAGACATATAGCCATAGATGTTAAAAACATTAATTTGCACATTAAAAAACATAAAACATGTTTTTTTCACTTTTATAAAAAAACACGTAAAAACATACATAAAAACGCGTTAACACAAGATAATTGCAGCAGGCTAGCGTTGCATGTTTTTGCAATCGTGGTTTGGTTTGTCGACTAGCCTACACGTGTTTCTGTATTTTTTGACATCACGGCTAATCTTTGCGGTAGATTTTTGCTACGGAATGATTTCGTTTTTTACGCGCGAAAGCAGCTACTGCTTTCAGCGCGTCTTAGCCATCGCAATTCTGTCAGTCCGTCCGTCTGTCACACGGGTGGATAAGGCAAAACGGTCTAAGCTAGGATCACCAAATCTTCACCGTCGGCTGCCCGGAAGACTCTAGTTTTAGGAATCGTAAAGCTTTTCCATAAATTCGAAAGGGTCACCCCGAACGAGGGCCCTAAATGAGAGGGGTGGGCAAAATTTGCGATTTTTGGCCAATAAGTCGCTGTATCTCAGTACCGGTGCGAGATAGGGCCTAGGTTACTATTAATCACTAATAGAAAGTCGTACACTAGCTTTCGATTGGCGCTCAATTCAATGACCTTGAATGACCTTGAACGCCAAAATAGCGGGTTTTATAGATTTTTTGGCGATTTCGGGTTGCGAAACACATTGCAAGAACGAATTGCGCCGAAACCAATTGAGATAGACATGGACAAGCTGCACATGAAATTTTCGGCATTGAACGTAGATTTCAACGGTCCAAGTCTCGATTCTCTAGGTTCAAGGAAACTTGCGCACGAGGGCATCAAAGAGCGGTACCCCCGTAAAAGTCGCGACGAAATGGCTGGAGATAGACTGACAGTTTGCGAACAGAAACTGCTATAGGCTTTCGCGCGTCCCGTGAGCATTAGGTCAAATTTCTTGTACATTAAAGCGTCAATCATATTGATGATGGTCCAATTACGACAAACTCGTGAGGTTTAAATTAGCCTAAAGTAGGTTAATTTAGACCTCGACAGTTCGCCGTAAGTCGACGTTCGTTGAGTCGCTTTCAACAAACAATTTCCGGGGATCAGCGCCTGTTACAATGCTGCACTTGGGAAACGGAAGGATCTTGGCTGTTTTCTACACCAAGGAGATGAATTCATCACTATTGGCAATGTTGATCTTTCACGAGTCCTGGAAAATCCTCACGGACAGTTTCCTGCTTTTAGATTTTTTTGGGACAGACTTTCCTTCGCGCGGAAGATCACTGTTGCCAATAATGCTGAATTGATATACTCCCGGTTTCGTGTCATTATCATCATCATGACGCGAAGCGTTCAGCCATAGCATTCCGCCGTTGCGATTTGTCGCCAGAACGATCTGTCCTTCGCCAGCTCCAGAGCATCGGTCGCCGGTATTCCCGAGTCCCGGTAGATCAGATGAATCCAGGTGGTGGGAGGTCGACTTGGAGCACGCCTCCAGTCGGGAGTTGGCCGGACACCATCTTGAGCTTCGCAGCAGGTCTGAAGTAGACCATCTGATTTGCTGGGACACTGAGTCGCGCAGCTTTCAAGGGCCCGCAGTCGACGAAAATTGCTTACGAAAAACTAAAAAGAACTAACCTGGAACGGCATTAAAAGGAAAAGGCCAAAAAGCTAAGACAATGCCACAAAAAATTTGCGGAGACCCCGAAGTCGTTGACGGCACCGTTCGCCAGAGAGAAAATAGTTATGTAGGCCTAGCTAGTGCAGGACCATCAATGTCAATGTCAAAAGTCAATTTGCATAGCGCATTCTCGTAAAAAAAAACCCTAACGCGTATTATATATGTGGACTGTGCCTATCAGTTCGAGTTCGTCTTCACTATATGAACGATGCAGCAGCCCATCAGACTAATCGGTTTATTAGTCGACCGTACTTACGGCATGGTTGTCGTCTGCCCGTCCATCATCGGCTGTCGTCTGAAACGGATGTATTGTGGCTAAGTGTTAGGTGGTAGGGAAAGAGACTTTTTACACCAATAATAATTGGTCATGTGTCTTAAACCTATACAGGCAAAATTTCAGCGATAGGCCTATAGCACTAGAACATTTTTAAATTCGCGGTTGAATGGAGGGGGTAGAAAAAATGTGGTTTTTCAACAGAAAACTGGACATATAATAGGCCTATCTCGGAAAAGGCGAGAGATAGGCTAAAGTTGCTATTGATCACTAATAAAAAGTGGCATACGCCCTGTCGGATGAAATGAAAATCATCGACCTTGGGTGATCTTGAAGGTCACTGACAACAGTACGGTCGGCTATACTAGCGACAGCTTGGCTTTTAGTTTAAACTGGCAGACCCACCCACGGGAGTCAGCAACGCTCGTTTTACAACCAACATTGAGGGACAGAGCGGCAAACTGCAGGCGTCTAGGGGGTTGGGGGAGCGTCGTATAAGCTCACCGTCAAGACGGGTCTGGGGCAACTCTCAGCAATCCCAAATTACCACTTCTCTGCGTTAAGGGATGCATTCGTTGTGTCTCCCGTCCAGAACATTGAGGAGGACAATTTGCATGTCCCACTGTCCCTAATTTGTTGACATCCACGGTGGATGAGCCTAGCCGTCATAATGCTAGCACAAATGTCAACGTCACGTCAGACTCTGGCAGCAGTGAATTATTATGTACGTGCCGTAATTATACGGCTTTGGACTTATATATGGACTTATATGTTATTTGCATTGTACATCAATCCATAATGTCGTCTGCAACTATCCTTGAAATGGCATATAACTCCAGCTGTCATCTGGTTTGCACTTGCTGACGGCGTGCTTTTAGTGACCGTACGCTTTGCATAAACACGGGTGTTTCATAAAAAGGACCCCCTTTCTGTTTTTTTACAATTCACTCAAATGATGATCAATTTACATAAAAAATTTTCACTAGTTGTAGCTAAAGAAATAATAATTCCAAATATTTCAACAAAGTATAGCAGTTGATTAAATATTCTTTGCTAGTCGTGACGTAAATTGACGCCGGGTCTCTAGTACAAGTTGAAAGGAACAAAAAAGCATTTAGAAGAATACAGCAGAAAATAATGCACGTGAGGAGTACAGACGAATGCAGCTGAAAAGGAAATGATGAAAGAAAACAAAATATAAATTTAACGAAATAAAAAATCACACAGAATGAAAATTCGCTAACAGTTCTGAGTCCAGAAAAGCAAAAAGTCATTATCAGACAAATACTCTAGCAGAAAGCCAGTCACAATGCTCATCAACAAGCTCAGGCTAGCTGCTCACTGACTCTTTTTATTGTTCTCATATCTTATAAACTAAGCCGGCTATGCAGGCCTGTCGAGAGCCACAGCGGGGCCCAGTCAAACATTCTCGCGGGGCCCCCAAACATTGTCACGCGGCCCCTCTAGGAAGAAAATTTTTGAATTTTTCTTTTCAAAATGGTACATTCTGGCGTACTTTATATTTCTGGCCGACGGCGAGGCCCCCCCAAACGTCGCGGGATCCGCGGCATCTAACTCCCCTTAGCCCACCCTCTCAACGGGCCTGCGGCTATGGTTGTGACTTTATAAGCGCCACGCAACGAGAAGCATAGAAAAACAACAAGTACAATTATTAATGGCACCTGTATTATTACACAGTAACAGACAGACATGAAGAAAAATAAACTGTCACAGTCTTGAAACAGACACATCCACTATACAACATTGCAAAGGTACAAAGACGGTATATTCATTATTCGCAAACCAAACCAAAAAAATACAATGTTCAACTTCAAGTACTGTAATTAGCCGCACTTCTGAAATAGTAGTGCCAGTACCAGTCAGCTTCAACAAATAAACTGGAACTGTTCTAGGCAGAATCGTCGCATTAACTGTGACGTGCGTATTTCGGGCAATTTGCATGAGGCCTGTTTGCCAAGTTAGGGGGAGGGGCGTGCGATACGTGCACCCCCTCTATAATACGCCCTTGACCAGAACATCCAAAAATTAAGATCACAAACAGAACAAGAAATATCATTAGATTGTGACCAATCTAATGTAGTCCTCACCCACATTATTTTCTGCTGTATTCTTCTAAATGCTTTTGATTCCTTTCAACTTGTACTAGAGACCCGGCATCAATTTGAGACCAGTCAAATGTTAGGCCTATACTAATAGTGACTGGCGTCGAGGTCATTGTTGGAAATTCTCCCGTTCTATCTGGCACCGTTATCAAAATATGGTGACTCGAGGATAATGACCTTTTGGGGTCACGTGACGTCATCGGTCACGTGACCATTCGACTCCTTGAGTCGACTTCCAATGGGTGGTCTATAGTGACCATGCGTGTATCTAGAACCGTTATGGAGATATGGCCGTTTGAAGTTCTTCTAGGAAGGCTCTTCCAGGAACAGAGGTCGGTCGTTGGTCGGTAGGTCGATCGTCAGTTGGTCCTCAATATTAACACTGATCTCACATACTCCTCTTCACTACATTAGAAACGTAGCACGCAAGGAGTAAAAATGTGCCACGCTAAACAACTGGAAAAATATGTTAGCAAAACATACTGAGCAAAACATCTGCCTAGAGCGATGCAACCCTAAACCCCAAACTTTTCAAATGAAAACGCGTACACTGGTAACACATGCTGTATGAAACATTCACACTAACTTTGGCTTTTCAATAACTTTTTGCTCTCAAGTAAGAAGCCCATAATGAACAGGCAGACAAGCAAGGCCCGAGTTGAGAATGGATGGTCACACAGCAATGGTTAACACAAACTGTAATTCTGACAATAACAATTATGCAGTAGCAATAAGCTTATCAATTTACAACTCGCATATTGTACGCAACTACTGAAGCAGATGCACTAGTCACATTAAGCTAGGCAAAAAATTCGCAGCTAAGCAAAACGTTGTTCATTTAACAGACAAAACAGATGTAACAGAAAGCTATATTCTGTTGCACAACAGTTCTTTGTTTGTCTGAGAGAGAGCACTTATGGAGGAGCTATAATGCGATCGTCAAACCACTTAACAATGTTGATGAACGCATCAGCTTCCGACTTGACCTCTGTGAGTGGGTGGCTGCACTCTGGATACCACAGCACACGAAGCAGTGCACCACGTGCCTCCAGAGCCCTTCTCAGCTCCAGCCCCTGTGACGTCGGGACCCGGATATCCTTTCCTCCCACCATCAGCATCAGCGGAGTCTTGATCCGGTCAACGTTCACCACCGGCGACCTCTTCAACATCTCGGCGTAGATCTGCGAAGTTGGAACGACCGCTGGATCAAAGTCCAGGCCAGCTTCGGTGTACGCCCAGTCGGGAATGTCGGTGCACCCAACCATCGAGGCAACGTTGAAGACGGGATTGCGTGCAACAGCGGCACGGTAGAAGTCCGGGAACTGTCCAATGGCGTGCAACGTGAGAAAACCTCCATGAGATCCACCGATCACCACGACTTTGTCTTTATCAACTGCACCAGACCCAACAATCTGCTCGACTATGACCTGAACGTCGTCGATATCCTGCTGTCCGATGTTCCCCAACAAGGAGTTGATGGAGTCCTGGCCAAATCCGAGACTGCCTCGGTAGTTCACCATCAGCACGGCATATCCACACATACACAGTCCGGCCGCGTACGGCTGAAAGTTAGTGGTGAAGCTGGAGTGTGGACCGCCGTGTATGAAGACAGCAAGTGGCGGCCGACTACTCTCAGCAGACTTCGGTTCCATCAAGATATACTCGTAATCCACAGCCGGAAACTTTGGATTACGTCGAGATTCTGGAACTGAAACTGGGACAGTTTTCCACAGCACCTGAGACATAAACAGAAAAAATTCAAAGGTACTACTAATACTATGCTACTTTCTAATTTTCCATAGTTAAGTCAGGTCAACAATCTATGGGGACTGCTGAGTGTTGACATTTACGCCACTGTTCATTTTTCAACATATAAATCACTCACTTTTACATCTCTTCTGGTTCAGCATCATCTGTACATCTGACACTTGCATGGAATCACTTTGTTGACTGTGAAACTTTAGCAACCACATCTACGACAACTCACTGCTCAATGCAGCACAACTAGTGGCAAACAGTCGTTGCAATCAAGGCAGCAGCAGTTGCCAAAATGTCAAAAAACTAGGTAAAAGGTGCCATACCCCAGAAGAAATGTGGGTGTGGTGCTCATCTCCCTATCTATGGCCACTGAGCCTGTAGGTGGATAGACTACTGAGTCCATGATGCATGGCCAGTGTGATGCAAAACCTGTGGTTTCCTTCCAAGCTGCAGAGTACTCTGCTGCCTGAATTGAAATAAACAACTGGCTGAATGACTGAATAACTGAACAGAGAAACAACCTGTGGCAGTGGTTCGGGTTCGGAGTCCAGTCTAAGCCACTTGATAGCCATCGGCTCTCCGACAGCCGGCAGCTTGCCAATAACAAGATACGGAGGCTGCGACGGACTTGAGCAGGCTGCTAGCATCAGGTCCTTGCGAATATCCAACAAGTTCCAGCTGCCGACCGAGAGATCATTGGTCAACCGAGTGACTTGACCAGTCTCCACGTGGACCATGAGCAGCTCCATGCTGCTACGCCACAGCGAGCTCAACACCACTCTCTTGCTGTCGTCCGACCAACACGTCTCGTCTAGGTGATCCGCATAGATTCCCGGAAACTCATCCGCACTTGCTACGCTGCTGACGACGTCTACAACTGTCACGATCCCCTTCGTTGACCTGTATGAAGCATTGAACGATTTACTGTATACAGAAAACAATCCAGAAAGCAAATCAATAGTGCCGGTAATGATTACAATTTGATTAACAATTAATCAGGGTTGTTAATATTGCAGTATTGCAATCGTTGCAATAAGTATTGCAATACTTTTTAGTACTGCAACAGGTACTGCAATACTGGCTGCATGATTAGTATTGCATGCGGTGTTGCGATACTTTTAGTGCTGAAATATTGCATTACTTAAAAGCAATACTTTTTCGTTTGGTTTAATCATGTTTGGTTTAATCAACCTAATCGTGAGGATGCTGTTTAATTAGGCAAAGAATCTTTTCATTCTATTGCTTGATCGCAGGAAAAAGACCAAACAGAAACACTGCGCGTCAACATGACTTGCTTAATGCTTATTGTTTAAATTCTGGGTTGATCACGTTATCACGTAGTCTGTAGTACACCCAAAAAATTTTTTTTAAATTGTACACAGCAGCAAAAATCACAATTTATTTAGGGGGATCGGACAATAGAGTATTGCATAAAGTATTGCAATACTTTTTCCACCAAGTATTGCTATCAAAATATTTTTGGCCAGTATTGCTAACAACCCTGCAATAAATCCATGGTTAATTTTGATTAATAGCTAACAGCGGTAACTGCCAGATAAAATGCATTTTTCCTTTAACAAATTTTTCGATTACTCAGTGTCACGGTCGCGCAGCCTGCACGGGCCAGCTTCGGCAACCACATGACTGAGCCTGCTGTGTTGGGCGCCCGTAACATTGACTGGAGCCGACACTTGTCGTCTGACTATAGGTTGAGTCGTACAAGCGTGCGATTCGTAAAATGCATGTGGAGTTTTTGTTCGTTTGTTTTAGGCTGCATGATAGTTAGAGTAGACTTAGAGTAGTTTAGCTAGGAGTCGAGGCGGTGGGTCGAGTTGTGGGACTCTAGCGTATTGTCGGCTTTTTCCGTCTGTCCGTCTCTCCATCTGTCTTTCTGTCTTTCTGTCTATCCCTTTCCCTGGACCATTCGAATCGTCGTTTGCTTGTTTTGCTAGTCGCTGGCATTAATAAAGTTTGCTTTAGCTTTTAAAACTCTGTCGTGTTGAATTCGTTTTCTTAGGCACCCTGACAATATTTGGCCTGTTTACGCCCGAACACGCCACTCAGCTATAACTTCTCACAGATGCACTAAGACATGATAGTTATTGAGTTTTTTAACCCCATCTTGTAGATGGACTAAAATGCTAAATTATATTTTGGAAAACAGCTGATTCAGATGCTTGTCAGGATGATATCATTGTATCTATGGGTTACTTTGTAATGTTTTAACTGAGATGACTTCAATTGGCATTTTAATTTCAAAACATAAATTTTTATTAATTCTTTGCATTTTTTTAATGCTAAACCGTGCGACTAATCGTTAATTACTGCAGCTCTATAATTTAGTGAACACACTTACTACCCACTTGATAAATTTCTAAGACCATGACAAATAAAAATAATTATGTCTCTAATATAAAAATTCTCTGACAAGGTAGTGACTGATCTGATCAATAAAACAACAATGGAACCAATCAGAACATGCTACAGTACATTTCACATTCAGTGTAGGCACTGTCAAATGTAGTTAAAAAAGGGAAGTGACAGTTGCAGCTTGATGCAGAAATGATGGGAAAATTCAAAAGTCATGGCCAGCAGGCCCATCAAAAGGAGAAGAAAGGAGAAAACGTTTTCCCGAGCCCTGCCATCACTCAAAAAGTATATTTGCTACGACGTTTGACAGCAGAACTGATCATATGAATTGAGCTTACATCAGACGTCAATTATTTTGCTACAATTTTTAACGAATCAGACTATTTCTTGAACATATGACAGTATTTAGTACTGTAGCTCACTTGCCAGACACCTACCCATAGAGGGCCCCACAAGAATGTTTCTGAGAAATTTTTCTGTGGTTCTCATCGGGTCTGATGGCCAGTTGTGTCGGGAGTATTCGTAATCCTTCTTCAAGTTATAAATTACAATCAACAACACTGAGGATGTTTTTAAGACACAGAGAATATTACACTATAAACATTTACCAGTTACATTGCAAAAGAATGCATACCAGTCGCACATGGCGAGTCGACTGCACTGTTGGTGAGGCCCACCAGCATCATTCCCCAGAAACACAAGCCTCGTCTGATCGTGACTGAAGACTGGGTTGCTAACTGAGTGATTGGTTGGTCCTAACGTGGTACAGGTATAGTTCTTCAGGTCAATGTGATAGAGAGCACTGCGTCGCTGTGTGCAGTAAATGAGCCCCAGGCGATAAGGAATGTGCCACCAACCGACGCAGATCACACCAAGGTCGTTCGGACACCAGATTGCTTGTCCTGGGGACACATCCTCAGGTAGGTTCTCTAACAAGCTGCAAACAATAAATTCCAGCAGCAAGTCAATGGATACCAGTCAATACATTTGCCAGACTAAATGTGGGATCTATGTTCACTTAGCATCAAGTTTCTACTCCCATGATCAGAGTGCTGCGAAATGTTGGTATAGGATAATCAACAATGCCAAAAAGATTTGTTTTGAGAACTGACCTAGCCTGGAACAACTCCAGAAAAGCAGGTTGGTTAAACAAATAACATTCATACATGAATTAGATTTAATAAAACAACACACAAACTTTGTTATGGTAAACAACAGTGAGTAAAAAGAGTTGAGACAGAGAAATAGAGTTGGCAATAAAAACAGTTTATAACATCCTCATCAAAATTTCTGTCTGAGGACTGATATGTGATCAAGCAGTTCGATGCTGTGACTTCATTCACAAAGATTTTATTCCTAGTCACATACAAGGTGAAGGAGCGGATATAGCAGGTGCCAAGTGCTGACGGTCATTTGACCGATAAACACTAGCAACAACATCGCATACATACTCAGTTTTATTACGCGCGATAGCAGAATGCTTCGCACGTCTTAGCCATCATCTGGGCATTCATCTGTCCATCACACCCTGGCACTGTATCAAAACGGTGCAAGCTACAATCGCAAAATCTTTACCATGGGCGGCCTCAGATTTCTAGTTTTTTGTGTCAAAATTTTGTGCCTCTGGGTGTGAATGAGAGTGTCAAAGAGGGGTACCCCCTCTAAAAGACGTCATTTTGACCCTATTGGTTCTTCTAGTGTGAAAATGGTTGCAGATAGGTACACAGTGGTGACAGGCTTTTTAGATATATAAACATCGATGACCTTGAATGACCTTGAACCGCCCAAAAAGGGGTTTTAGTGAATTTTTTACAGTTTTCAGATGCTGCGCACATTTCAACACTGAAGTTGGACGAAATGGCTGGAGATAGACCAAGACAACATGCGTATGAAGTTTTCAGCACTAAACACAGATTTCAGCAGTCCAAGTTTTGACCCCCTAGGTTCAAGGTCGGCTTAGGTGGGCGTGAAAGACGGCTACCCCCCACTAAAAAGTGGTTATTTTACTACAATTATCTCGTGTAGCTTGAAAACGGTTGCAGATAGGTACAGACATGCTGCTTATAATAACAAGCACTGTTGACAAGCTTTTTACTGGTGTCAACGTCGATGACCTTGAATGACCTTGAACCTACAAAATAATGGTTTTTAGTGAATTTTTGCAATTTCCGGCTGCAACACACATTTTAGAAGTGAACTGTGCCGAAATAGCTGGAGTTGGACCTGGACATGGACAACCTGCATATGACATTTTAGTATAGAACACACATTTTTAATAATCTAAGTTTCGATCCCTTAAATTCGAGGAGTCTTCCATACAGAGGCCTCAAATTTAAGTACTTTTTCAAGATGCATTAATATCTTATTGCTATAGGCCTATGCTGATTGTCAAAGTGGCAGGACCGCTGCTATCGCGTGTCATGTGAGCTTTGCTCAAACTGCTTGGTTAAACTGGTTCACCTTTCAGAGATACCAGTCCTCCAGGTTAAATGAAAATAGTCTGGATTGTCTGTGTGTATATGATAACTAGTTACGAATTACTTTGACTAGATATGCCAAAGACACTCTATAGTACAGAATCAACAAAATAAGACCACAAAACACTTTTGAATTACCTGATACAGCCCGTCTCAATGTCGAGAACACAGAGCACCGGATGGCATTTCTCGGTCATCTGCTCACCCCAGCTCTCACGGTAGACAAACTCATCGAACTTAGCTGCTTCATCTTCTTCGCCATCTTTGCCCTTGATCTTTCTGGCAAAGTATGACTTGGTTTTGGGCACTTTCCGCTCGGCTACATAAAGGAGATGTGTTTCGGCGTGTGACCACTCCAACGTACCAAAATGCTTGTCATTGTCGTAGACTTTGCCATGCCGATCGGCAGCCGAGACATCGATGTTGTGAAGTCGTGATGCGTCAGACCAAATCTCAATCCAGAACTTATCCTCATTCGTCTTCTTGTCCGTCACCTTTCTCACAATTGCCTGATACCTGCCACACATTAGCAAAATAAACCCAATTTGACATCAAAACTTCAAACCTTTCGATATACAGTGGTATCACAGTTAGTTAAACAATGAGCTCGAAACTGCTATATAAATAACTGGTCATTCATCAGCTACACTGGTAAGTGGTAAATTAGTAAACAGATGAAGATACCAGTGTGCCCCAAAAATTGGGAAAGTGACATAGTGTTAGCAAATAACTCAGGCTGGGGTTCTGTGTCCCTTTCCATTTTTGGCACATGCTTTCTAAAACTACTAGTACTCCACAATCAACCGAGGAATATCGACAATGTGTCTAGAGCTCATCCAGAACTACAAAAGGTAAACCTGTTGGGAATACCCTACTCTAACCGTAGAACTATACAGTTACAACATTTAGATGTGAGATGATAAGAAATACGGTGCACTTGCCACACATACGCATTGCGCAGTCTGAATAGTTCAATATCGGTATGCAGCCTTCTATGAGTTTACAAGCCTAAACGGCAGATTTATCCACAGAACTAACAAAAATAAATCTTACAGTAGAAGAAAACAAAGTTGACACCTCACCTGCCGGATGGTGATTCTTTGTTCCAGAGTTCATTGCAAATCACGTGCGGAAGAGTTGGTACGACAACATCAAGCTGAATGACATGGCTACGAGCAAACTTCAGTTTCTCTGATCTCTCAAGATCCTTCTGTGTCCACTCAGAGTAGACCTGCAGGTGCCCCGGCGTATCTTCCATTGAAATGCGTCCATATTCCACACTCGGAAATGTGCAGAGCTCCTTGTAAATACTAATGGCGTCGTCCGCTGAAGCAGTCATTCTGAGAAACTAGTTGTCCTGCAATACAAAATAATGCACAAAGCCTACCTGCATATACACAGAATAATATTTGAAAACCAAATATTTAAAACTGAAACTACACGAGAAACAAAAAGTAGAACACTGTCACACCCATAGACAATCTGTGGTCATACCTATGATGACCGGGTGTGGTTACTGTAAACATCATACGTTTATTTATCACACAAGTAAGTGTACGGAATAAATGCAATAAGGCAGTTAAAAAAAGCTAATAGGATGCTTGGGGTAATAAAAATGAATTTTACCGACAGATCTAAGGAAACTATTATGCCTTTGTATAAAAGTCTCGTAAGACCTCATTTAGAGTACTGTGCAACGATTTGGAGCCCATACTACAGAAAGGACGTTGATTTAGTAGAGGGAGTTCAACGACATGCAACTAAATTAATTAACGATGTAAAAAATTTGCATTATGAAAAACGAATTTAAAAATTAAATTCAATGACATTAGAAAAAAGGAGGCATAAAAGTGATTTACTAGAAACATTTATAATTATTAATGGTTGTTATAATTTGCAATCAGATTTATTCTTTACATACGATGAAGGTCAAAGAAGAGGTCATTCAAAGAAACTATACAAAAATGCAGTAGATTAGATTTGAGAAAGTATACATGAATTTGGCAACAGAGTAATCGATAGTTGGAATGCACTGTCTGACGTGTGTGTTAATGGTAATACAATAAATCAATTTAAAAATTGCTTGAAACGCGAACTGCAACTGGAAACACATAGTTAATCTTAGAGCGTAATCGATTTAGCAAAAACCAAAACCGGTTTCCTTTCAGAGTAGAGTTTTCTGCAATCGATTAAGCCAGTTTCACGAAACCGGGGTTAAGTTTTGAAACTGACTCTGGAGCAGGTTTCGCAGGCGAAACCGGAAGCCGTTTGCTCGTTGCTGTTTTGTTTACTTGTAGTTAAATTGTTATCACGTACAGGAATAAAGCTTCAACAGTAAGATCAATTTATTTTGAC
>Ga0209671_1001506_pt1 | contig 19641 bp, 8 predicted proteins | sample WorMetHERISLAND2_2_FD_187401 | JGI IMG/M metagenome (GOLD analysis project Ga0209671, IMG submission 187401) | Marine gutless worms symbiont microbial communities from Max Planck institute for Marine Microbiology, Germany - Olavius geniculatus... | ecosystem: Host-associated > Annelida >...
CCTCTGCTGTTGGTGCCACAGGAAAACCTCAGCTGGTACTCTGTTCTTAAAATTTCTCGCAAAGTAACACATGCTATTAAGTGCTGATTCTCTAACGATTATTTTTTGTCAAAATCTATTGCTACTGAACCAGGACTGTTGGAGTTATTGCAAAAGGTAGCAGGGGTCCGGTTTTTTTTGAGACACAGTGTAGTTATTAAACGTACAGTGTATTATGATCTACTTCACACATACCATCGCAGCTAAACTAAGTAATTATAATTCCACCATTCCATGACTTAGAATAAAAGTTTACACTAGGCTGACATTTCCCAGTGTAAGATAATTGCACATATTAGGTGAAGTGGGAAATGAAAGCTTTCATCAACGAATAATGTATAACAAGTATGCCAAACGTACTGTAAGTAAAAGCTAAAAATAGTGTAAATAATCCTTACTATACTATGTTTAATTACAGACATTTACCCTTTACTAAGTATGAACAGGTGCAAAGGTTATTTCCAGTATGTCTGTGTGTTGTGTTGCGAGCGATAGTGATGTGTTATTTTGAATTTATGGACTGTTTTTTATATTATGTTCACTGTTTGCACTGCACCGTTATTTAGCTATCCGGCTATGTTTATAGCCGCAAGTGTGCAAATAAACTCACTGTCATTGTCTCATTGTCATTGTCATTGTCATAGAGATAGCTATCCCAACCATAGTGGCGATGCTACTTTAGTTTTATACAGCAAAAAATTTCCGTTCAAAGCAGCGGGGGGTCTTACCTCTTTGCCACGAGTTCCACTGATGAATATTCTCAAATTCTCCACTGTCCATTTACCTCCATGAATTGCATTGTAATCGTCCTGAAACAGTCACACTCAACTACTCTACTCATATGTACTGCTGACATGATAAAAAATAACGACAAATATTACTAACTCCTTCTGTTGCATATGAATAAAATACTCAACGAACTGAAAACATTATTTCTGAAAAAAAAACAAAAAACGAAGTTAGCTAGATATGCTAAACCTTAAACAGCTTTTGATATGAAAAACATACAACTGCAAATGTGTAATATACACTGTGTCTCAAAAAAAACCGGACCCCTATTACATTTTGAAATAACTCCAACAAACTGTGCCTAATAATAATAATGATTAGCTGAGAAAATCGTCAAAAGGTACTCAATATTGTAGTGTGTAACGGGCTTACGATATTTCATAAAACGGGGTACCAGCTTAGGTTAGATGTGGATGAACTGAAGCAGCGCTTGGTGGATATTGGTGGATAGGTCTGGTCTGGCCTAGATTTGCACACATAACAAAATGCTTTTTAGCTTACACGGTCTTGCTGTGACATTAATCTTTGACTTTTTGAGCACAAAATTTTAACATTTTATTCTTGTTGTCCCAGGATGCATTATTAAAACATTTTTGTGAAAATCCAACAAAATACAAAAACATCATAGTTGGAAAGACACGAGAATAAATGGAAAGAGAGAGACTACAAGAATATAACCTGTAAGAATTCATCAATTCAAATTATTATGAAAAGCTGTTTACCTTGGTGACATCTACACCATGTCCTAAAATTGGCAACCCCCTTGCTTCAAACATGCCTAATTTAGTTCTTTGTTCATGGATTTCAACGAAATATCGTACACTGCACTATCTTAACATTACTTACTATCATGACGTCCGTAACTTACCATGTGTATTCAGTGTGACGTCAATATAATGTCAAAGTTTGTTTACATTATGGCTACATTGTTATTGACAAGACAATCAAGCAGTGGCGTAAGACTGAGAGCTTGTGTCGAGGCCAAAGGTGGCCATTTCAAGCACAAACTTTGAAGACTAGTTTAAAATGATTGTATGAATGTTTCAAATTTTGTAAAAATCTGTCAAGTATTAACGATTTTACACCAATTTATATGTAGGGGGTCGCTAATTTTGGGACACGGTGTATATAGGAAGACAGCATGGGTTGCCGAACAGTCACCAAATTCGTAACTAACGTTTGCAATTTGACTAGTTCTTATAGTTTATTCGTTGATGCTACTACCAGTGAGGGGCTACAGTACGTGACAGCATAAGGCTACTATAATTAGCAAGTACTCACGCCGTCCTTTTGTACAGAAACGTTGGTCAAGTGAACAAACATGTTATCAAGCTCAGTCACACTTGCATTGTACTTCACCGTACAGAAGCGACAGAAGCCCAGGCGATATCTACCATAAATATATAATAGCCAACCTAGCTCATTACAAGCAGCTACAACAGAAAATTAATGAGAAAGTACTAAAAAAAAAACCAGTAACCATGAAAAATCAGTTATTAATATAACATAGCAAAATAAAATCAAAGCATAAAACCTAACAAAGTACTTTGAGACTAACTTTAACTCAGTCACAATATGTCACTTGGTATAGGAGAATAACACCGTTTTGTAATAACAAACAAAAATTAGCACTCACGTAATATTTTGCAGTTGTTAGGCAATAATGCAAATCAAGAAAACAAGAAAGCCTAGCTAACGCAAAGGGGAACGCGCAACAGTGGTGCATGTATGAAGGCCTACTGCGAACCAAATCTAAGCTCACCGATCTCAGGAACTGACAATGGGTATGACGCATTCACATATGCCAGATGGCGCCACCGTCTCACGTGGCTGCTGCCGTTTGAGTGACTGAATGCGAGTATTTTGAAAGGGGTGCCCAAGTTTGACACCCCCATACAGAGAATTCCTTGAACGCAAAAGGGGGGGATTTAAACTAGTGAGAACTACGTTTAATGCTAAAAGTTTCATATGCAGGCTGTCCGGGTCTATATAGTGATTTCGATGAAATTCGCTCTTGAAATGTGTGTCGCAGCCAAAAATCGCAAAAAAAAATCCATAAAAAACCTCTATTTTGGCGTTCAAGGTCATCCAAGGTCATTGCTTCTGATGCCAATCAGAAGCCAGTGTATGACTTCCTATTAGTGATTATGGTAACTCAGGCCCTATCTCGCACCGTTTCTGAGATACAGCGACTTATTGGCTGAAAATCGCAAATTTTTCCCACTCCCCTCTCATTTAGCGCCCTCGCTGGGGTGACCCCTTTCGAATTTATGGAAAAGCTTTACGGTTCCTGAAACTAGAGTCTTCCAGGCAGCCGAAAATGGAGATTTGGTGATCCTAGCTTGCACCATTTTGGACTGATCCACCCGTGTGACAGACAAACGGACAGAACTGCGATGGCTAACACGTGCAACAGCAGTATAGCTGCTGTTGCACGTAAAAATCACGGATTCAGACGCACACCACCACCAAAAATAAGAGCGCTTGCTGCTTGTTTCAAGCCCATTCTTTGTAATAAATTTCCTGAAAATTTGTACGCAGCTTCTAAACTATTTAAAGCAATCCCGCTAACTGACAGACAACAAACTAACATCAGAACATAACTTCCTGATCAGAGGCACTAATAAAACTTACAAGTAGCATTTGAGAGGACGGAACGACGTCACTAGCACGTAGAGACGCAGATCAAACTTCTTGCCTCCAATCAGCAGCGGGTTGTCAATGTATCGCGATATCACATACGTGTCTTTGCCAGAAAACGTTGTGAATCTACGAAAACAAACACACAAAACAACTCATATTTTTATTCAGCACATGCTCTGCTTCATGCCAAATTTATGAAATCACATTAGACTAAGTTTATGATTGGAAAGATGGTACATCAGTAATAGCTAATGATGCTGAGGTGGAAGACTTCTGCTAACTGGCATGATACTTAGACAAAGAGTGCACTGGACGAAGAAAATCGGAAAAGCAGTAAGTGTCCTTGGAAAGCTAGCGCACATATAGAAGAACATAAGTAAATAAAGCTTATTATTTCAACACTGCTGTATAAAAAGTAAGAAGCTGGGCTGACATTTTGTGAAAAGAAGAGCTACAAAAAAAGCCAGGATGGCCAAGGAAGATCTGGATCATCGGACGAGATCTGGAAGAAAAAGGGAAAAAGCAAAACAAACTAGAAAGCAATCATAGCTCGCAGGTACCTCCGCCAAGGCAATGCTATTCGCTAGGTGGCGTCACCATATTTGCTTAGCCAGCAGTTTCGCTTATGCCCTCTTTAACGCAATGGTAACGAAAATTTCAAAGTGATCCAGAATACAGGATTCCTGCCGGATCACCCCCAAAATTGAATCACTTATAGCTTATGCCATGTCCGACATTCTCTCAAAATTTCAGAAAGATCCGTCCATAACTTTTTGAGTTATCTTGCTAACACACAGACAAACAAACAAACAAACAAACAAAAACTGGCAAAAACATAACCTCCTTGGCAGAGGTAATGACAGCAGGCAGTCGAGCAACACGTTGTCCAATGTGGCTGTGGGTTCGACTAAGGTCTGTTTAAAGACATCTATGACATACGGTTCACTGTAAACTAGACCAACTGAAAGCCATAAAAATTACATTCAGTGTAAACACGTTTTACTGCTGCAATGTAAATTTTATAGTGTATCACATAGTACCATACGACGTATACGTTAAATGTATTTAGCATGCAAACAGTAAAAATAGCATCATTTTCACAAAAATTATCTAAATCTATCAAAATATGACATATAAAAAATGCAATGTAAACGCAACATACGTGCTGGTTTTGCTGTCACGTGACCATTTCTTCAACTGTGACAAACGATTTATCAGAAATATGCCAATACCACGTGCTACAATTTACAACAACAATCCTCTGTTCACATTTAGCGGAGTAATAGTGGTAGTAGAATAATAATAGCTGACTTAGCTGTAATTACGGTCGAAGCAGTATTACACCATAAGTCAAGAAACATGGCACCAAACTGGTCCACAGCTTCGCCAGATATTGGTAAATTTTTCAGATTCTTTTGTTGGAAGATGCAAGTAATATGCAGTGCAATTTTAGTTTTTGTTGTAGTAGTAACCACAGTTGCAGTTTTTGGCTGACCGTAGGCCTACTAATGGTCGTGGTTTTAGTGCTAGATTGTGCTTGTGTGTTGTGTGTATTACATGTATTGTAACTAAACAGTACGTCCATTACAAAACTGTCTGAACAAGTAAATAGTCCGGTTCACTATATACTGTCATAGGAATTTTGTGGGGATTTGTAAACCTATACATTTTTAGAATCTGCATGGTGCAGGGAATCAGAAAACCAATGTTTCCATTTTATGAAGTTTATATGTACCCCTATTTTACCCCTAAAATTAGAAAATTTGCATTATTGCATTGTAAAAGATACGTGCAAACTGATCACACCAAACAAAGAGTTTTCAGGGTTGGGCAATCTAATGGTGTCATTCAAATTTACTGCCTCTTATTGCCATGGCAATTAAAACCCCAAAAAGTCAAAAATTTGCATTACAGCCAATGGGAACTTTAAAGCAGTATAACTGGATCCCTGTGAAAGATACAGGCAAGGCATTTACACCAAACAGGGGTTTTTGTGGTTGAGCACTCTGATGGTGTCATTTAAATTTACCCCCAACTGTTGATACAATTTGAGTCGCACCATTTAGTTGCCAGACCACGAAAACATACTGTTTAATGCAAAAATCTAGGACATATTTTTGCGTGGAAAGATAAAACCAGTTTGGGTTCAAATTTTCTCCCAATTCTGTTACCATGGCAACAAAGGTTGATCATGGTAAAACCTAAATGACACTATATAAGTTGTAGAACTTTGAAAACTCCTAGTTTGGTCCAAGGCTCGCGGAAATATTTTTACACAAGCCCAGTTATAGCCAAGATTATTGTCTTTGAAAGTTCGAATATAAACGTTTGGTTGCCATGGCAACAAGGAAGTAAATCTAAATGACAACACCAGATTGCCCAACCCCCAAAACCCCGTTTAGTGTAAAATCTTGCATGTATCTTTTACAGGAATCTCGTTATACAGCTTTGAGGTCTCCATTAGTCGCAATGCAGTTTTTGACTTTTTAGGCTGTTGGTTGCCATGGCAACAAGAGGCGGTCGGCGGTGAATTTGCATGACACCGATAGATTGCCCAACACCAAAAACCCCGTTTGACATAAACATTTTGCATGTATCTTTTACAGAAATCAAGTTATACTATTTTAAATTGTCCATAGGCCATAATGCTAATTTTCTAATTTTATGGGTAATATGGGGGTACATATAAACTTCGTAGAAAATGGAAACATTGCTTTCTGATTCCCTGTGCCATACATATTCCAAAAATGTATAGGTTTACAAATCCCCATAAAATTCCTACGACAGCTAAAAATCGAACATGGTAAACCGAATTAAAATAGGGTTGCCTGATGGCTAACCTGTGGTACCAAGTCAAAACCTGCTACAACCTGTCATTCCCCAAATGGACTGTAATTTAATTTTAATTAATACAACATAATGCCAACTGAGATGTCTGTGTGTGACAGTCTAGTGCTGATTGCAGCATTACAGTGCAATGTTAACGTAACCTCTATGAAACTGCAATCACCTCAGGGTAATCACTTTCTTTCTGGGCTTCTTCTAATTTACTGTCCAACAAGTTTGGTGTAGAGATCTACAAACTTCGTTGGTTATCTCCATTCAAAAATTAGTTAGATTACTGTACTAATTGAGAGAATGTAGCACGAGAGATGATTTCAATTGTTCAATTACCTTTTCCAGCAGGCTTCATAATCCACGTTGTTGAAGGATTCTTTCTAAACTCTTCAACAAAAAGATTGTAATCAGCTGGAAGCATAAACGTGACAGGAATGCAATCTGCACAGACAGACAAAACGTAGCACAAAGTTACAAAACATCACAAAACAGAGATAAGTAAAATCTAAAATAACTAATCAGCGCAGAGTTTTTGTCTGTCCAATGCAATGCTATGCATAGCATTGGACAGAGTATAAAATCACCTGAGTGTCCGTGCGTCCGTGCGTGCGTCCAACTTTTCTTAAGCTATCTTCCTTTTACCTTCCGTTTCCCTTCCTCTTCTTCCACTTTCCTCTTCCCTTTTCCGTCTCCTTCACCTTCCCCTTTTCCTTCTCCTCCCCTTCTCCTTTTCCTTTCCCTTTCCCCTTCTCCATTTTCCTTCCACTTCCTTTTTCCTTCCCCTTCTCCTTCCCCTTTATCTTCTGCTTTTTCTTCCCATTTCCTTTCACCTTTCCCTTCCGCTTCCCCTTCTCCTTCCCCCCTTCCTTTTTTCCTTCACCTTCCCCTTTCCCTTTCCATTCCCCTTCCTTTCCCCTTTCCCTTCCTTTTTTCCTTCCACTTTCCCTTTCCCTTCCCTTCCCCTCACGCTTCCTCTTTCTCTTTTCCTTCTTTCATCTTTCTTCTGGTGTCCACGTCCGTGCATCCAATATTTGAGGCTTCATATCTCCGTAACGGTGCCAGATAAACGCATGGTCACAATGGACGACCCATAGAAAGTCGACCGCCGCGAGTCAAATGGTCACGTGACCGGTGACGTCACGTGACCCCAAGATGTCAAAGTCGTGACCCCGTTATTTTCGAGGCAGCACTTGAACTTTTTAATTTTTGCCACTGGCTAACACAGTTCACTCAGTTAATTTATACGGATTCTACTGTTAGCTACTGAGATGCATTGGACAGACGTGGTGTTCGTTTGAACAGTATCTTGTTTCCTCAAATTTTCATGGTTTCCATGCTAAAACTGGGCTTATGCATGAGATAACTATACAGCTCATCATAGCATCATAATCTAAAAATTTGGAAAGTTCCACAAAACGTGTTACTGCATAAAATAGCATTACACTAATCAAATTGAGTGCACAGTTACATCGATGTGCAGTTTTCACATTGACCCTGTATAGACAAATTCTTAAGAAAAGTCTGATAGTGAGAGCAGCATGATTAGATTCATAAGTAAGTAAGTAAGTAAGTAAGTAAGTAAAGTGTAAATTTATATAGCACATACTCAAAAAGATCTCTAATTCACATAATACATTTTGTCATCAATATTTCGCAAAAATGTATGTCTTCAGCTGACATTTGAAAGTATTGAGACTCAGTTCTGGGTCACGAAGACTGTCTGGCAGTCGACGGGCTCACCACAGAAAAGCGCCAACGACCGAAACTGTTCAATCGATAGCGCGGTACGACCAACTTCGGCTGAGTGGCAGAAAGCAGATGTTGAGTACTATATAATAGACTATTCGACTCAGAATAGCTGCTTACTGACCAAAATGTATAAAGCGGCCCGCCTCATCTTTTTCTGCCAGAGGGCTTCCCTCCTTCTCAAGATCTTTACGATATCGCTTGATATTTTTCACCATCAGATCTTTGCGTGTCAGCTCATAGTGGTTTGGAAAGTGGTTGATTATCCTGCTCAGAGAATACAAACACAATGCTAACAGTGCACTACTTTACAGACATTAAACAAGCTTCATTGCAGTTTTCAATACATAAACAGTGATGAAGCAGGCTGAATACAGCTTTCAATATCTCAATGCTATGGTAAAATTATAAGCAGAGACAGCAATGTCATGAATGTAATAAAAAAATTTCCCCTAGGAAATTTTGCCCCTCCAGCATTAAAACATAGAGTTGTTATGTGCAATATTGCGCAGTTGCAAAAAATTAATTGACTGCTGCTAACCCAAAAAGCACAACTTTCAGCTTTTTACCCAGATGCATTACATGAAGACAGAAACATATCACATCATTTGCTAAGTGCGATAAAGCTTGTGTTAATCTCTGTGTATCATTACACTGTTAGCAGCAATGTAGTGTACATATCATGTCAGCTGTTTATATGTCTAACTATATCTTATAAAATTTATTTTAAAAACTTATCAAATATTAATTAACAAGCGGACAGGTCGCTATGCTCCCTGTCTGCTTGATCTTTCCCATAGTATCAGCCATCTCCATAGTATCGAAAATCTCCATTTTCGGCTTTTTCGGGCCTCAACTTGGCCTGCGGTTTCAAGAAACTGTAACAAATGCACAAGATAGAAAGTAACACCCATCTTCATTTCCATTTGTTACGTCATCAAAACCGACCATATAAAAATCAACAGTGTCATAGAATTCTACTATCCTGGCTCATTTTGAGCAACTGCAAATTTATATAAATTAAGTAAATAAACCAACTTTTATGTCAACCGAAATTTCTGCTATCATATACTCACTGGTCGTCTGCAAGCCTGTGCCCATTTTCAACACTAAACAGACTCCGTACTGTCTGAACGTTTGCCCTAAATACAAACAGATAACTCTCAAAACATTCGTAAAACTATGTTTTTACTGATATCCTACTATAACCAAGTATTTTATTGTTTACATATATGAGAATCCAGCATCAACAATAAACGCTATGTGTAATGTTAATGTTCATATACGAAGCTAACATGATACTGTAAACTGCACCATAATGCACGCGTGGCTTGGTAGAGTAACTGTACGACGTTGGACTTGCAATCACGAAGTCGTTGGTTCGACTCCCGGTCAGTTCGCTATCAAGTGATTACTACTTGAGAAGACGAAGCCACGTACAACATTACTCACAAGTGGATCTGTACATTATGAAAAGAAGAAGAATGAATAAGTGACTGTCCTTGATCAGGTAAATTATCTCGGTCTATAATTAGCACCATGTAAACTCAGCCTTCCATCATTCTGGGATAAGTAAATAGAGTACCACCCTGTCTGGCTAGGGTTCTTCTTCTTCTTCTTCTTTTTCAGTAGATGGTCAAACTTCAACTTGTTGAAGACTCCAGACCATGTCGGGTAGTTGACAATGTGAAGTGTAGACGTGTTATGCCAACAGTCACAATGTCATAACGACTGTCGGCACGTCCCTCGCTCCTCACGGAAGGGTCGCGATGCCCTTTCACCAGTAAAGGTGGAGTAAGGTGTACTGGTAGGTTAAGGTGGTGTGCATTCATTCATTCACCTGTGTGATTCAGTGATGTTAATCCTTGGCCTTGGCCTTGGACTTAAGACCAAATTTTGTGGCCTTGGCCTTGCAATAGGCTGGCCTTGGCCCTGGGACTGTGGCCTTGGCCTTGGCCTTAGAGATTTGACCTTAGCCAAAAAAATCAAGGCCATCACCAAAGTTACGTGGGACTACAAAATTCACCATCGTGATAGATTAAATGAGCGACACTTTGCTCGAATCACTGGTCTTCCTCAAATGCAATGTAGCACTGTGAATTAGGGAGAAAGACCCCGAGTGCTTCCAGCACTGTATAACTTTCTGTAACGAACTTTCACACTGAAGGAACTGTTTTAACTAGCTTATGTTGCAGTACTGTGAAAACAGGCTTTCTTGCTTCATCTTTTACATGGAATTTGTAGCTGACAAAATGTTTTTCGACTTTCAGTGACTGAGTAATTAGCCTATAATAACTTTCAAACTACTGACACTGTTTTGACTGTCAGTAACTAAGTGTTCGAAAATTACTGGTAAGATTAAAAATGTTACTGTTAACATAAATTACTGGTGATTTACCACTAAATTTCCGGTAAATTACCCATATTTTACCTTTAACAGAAGTGCATCCCACTGAAAAAGTCTCAGAATAGCTGTTAAGATACGTAAGTAGACGAATTTAGCGCTTTAGTTTCAAAATCAAATTGATTGGACTATTATGGCACTTAATGTGTGTAAAATTAAATGTCTAATTTAAGTCTTTGATGTGCAGTTTTTTCAGCTTGTTAGGCTCAAATTCTACTGGTTGCATGCAGTGCAGTTGTAAAATGACGATTGCTTAAATCTGCATTGTCTGAAATTTTATATACATTTAACTGAATTTGATTTTACATAAATTAAAATAAAAGTCCGTAATTTACCGGTAATTTTGCAATTTTACCTTACTGTAATTTACCGTAAGTTACCGGTAACGTTACGGGAGCTTTAAACCCTATCAGTAACTGGATAGTTCTACTCATTTCTGCATATTATGTTGTCAGTAATGAGTGATGCAGCTGATGCTATTAAATTCTATAAGTTGCGTATGTAAGAGTACTTGAAAAACAGAATTTCATTACTTTTCTTTTATCGTAAACCTTTGCATTATGGGATGGCTTTGACTTTGCCTTGGGACCGTGGCCTTGGCATTGGTCAGCTGGCCTTGACCTTGGCATTGAGGTGGCCTTATTAACATCACTGGTGTGAACACATATGGCATCGATTTGTAGCTTTGAGATAGGTCCCGCATGAAAATAGGTTTTCACTTAAACATCAAACAATAAATAAATGCATATACCATGCCACAAGTTACAGCAATGTTGACATAAAAACATATTGGCTTGCGAATGCTATAAGCGACCCTTACTCAAACAGTTGGCGACTTTAATTTTTGACTTAGACTTTCGCTGAGCCTTTTCGCTAAGCAAAAGCTAAAGCTGAATGCTAAAGTCTGTGTACTTAGACCACAGTTCAACTAAACTTTGGTCTAAGTCTACTGACTTAGACCAAAATGATTAAAAATGGCGGAAAAACAGGTAAACATAACAGGAAATGAATCAACCATTTACACTTGGACTTGCTTATTTAATTGCACCACGCATGCAAATAACGTAATTACGTAACATCTGACGTCATTGCATATTCATTACGGCGTTTATTTTTGGTACCAGACTGCTTTAATTTACTAAACTATCCGTATGCATAGGACTGTAAATGGTCGCCATGTTTTCGCTCAGCTAAAGTCATAAGATGGAGTGGATTCAGGCTCAGCAAAAGTTAAGCCCTAAGGGCTAAAGCTATCTCTTCCATGCAAATCCAACTGAGTTTAGCCAGGTTAGTTTGGCTCAACTTTGGTCTAAGTATGTACTTTTGGACTCAGCGAATCGCTGAGACTTTTGCTGAGTCTAAACTTTGATCTAAGTAGGTAAGTTTAGGCTCAGCGAAAGTCTTGGCGAAATCACTTCACTTTTTGACTTAGGTAGGTACTTAGACCGAAGTTTAGGCTCAGCAAAAGTCTCAGTGAAAGTCTAAGTCAAAAAGTGAAGTCGCCCAGTGTCTATCCTTCTCTGACTGATCTGTCTTCTGCTTCTGGAACATACACTGTGTCTGAAAAAACATCCCCGACATTTTTGACTGTAACTTGAAAACCAATTATCAGATTTTGATAATTTGTGGTATGAATATTCCTGACTCAACTTGACATCAAATGACCATTCAGTTTCCCACCTCATCCAACGTTTGTTTCTGCACTACCTGGAGAAAACACAACCAGCAAAATATCACTGTTTTATCCAATGCGATATTATTGCTTAATTAACATAACACGTAAAAACATATTTTTTTCACATTTTTTTTACACTGTGGCTAACATTTCATCTAGCTGTCCATTTTTCAACTGCCTGTAGTAAAATAGCTTGAAGCGTTGGCCCACTATGTGAACACAAGCAAGGAGACGCTTTCTTTATTCATTGACAGCAGTATCGATAAAGTTCTGCTTCAGAGCAATCCAGGCTGTACCAGTCACTTCTTGACTTCACAAACATTTCTAAAGTTCATCTGGTAGACATACTGCTGCAAGACAGTCAAACCTTGTAATAGACCTGCTGTTGGGGCCCACAAATTAGGACGGATGAAATTTATTGATGTTTTTCCATTCATTTTAACACATATTATGCCTGGTCTGCTTTCCTCAGGTGGTGCAAAAGCAGACGTTGAGTGAGGTAAAAACTAAAACACTTATTTAATAGCCCATTTTGTCAAAAATATTTCTACTAAATATTATTAAAATCTGCTAATCTTTATTCAAGGTACAATCAATAATGTTGAGGATGTTTTTTCAGGTTTTCTGTTTCTTTTAACGCATATTTCGCTTGATCTGCTTTCCCTAGGTAGTGCAGAAGCATACATTGGGTGAGGTAAAGAAACTGAACTGTCATTTGATGGCAAGTTGTGTCAGAAATATTTGTACCAAAAATTATTAAAATCTGATAATTGGTTTTCAAGTTACAGTCGAAAATGTTGGGGATGTTTTTTTAAGACACAGTGTAGTTGGCAAACTCCCGGTGAAATATCGCGCCAACGTGTCTGTCCGCAGCTTGGATATTGCTTATAGTAGTTGCTAGCCACGTGACCTACCAGCTTGTTTCAATTTTAACTATGTCATTCAACTCTGACAGTGTCTGAGATACCGACGTAACTTCTAAACGTGCGTGTCACTTTGTACGCACCTTATTAAATAATCTCAGATGTTGCACAAAATTTATGCCTAGATTCAAAACACCCGGAAAACTTATTTCAACTGAAAATGTTATGGTTTGGCCTCAGGATAAATCACGACTAACGCCACGTCTTCGTAGGCTTACGCTAATAATAAGAAAATATTTGACACAAATATTCGAACCAATAAAAGTTCCATTCTTCATCTGGTGCAACTGAAACCCAGCCTCGCTTCTCAAAATTGTTCACCAAAACCGACTTGTCTAGATCACACGCGTATTTCACACGCGCCATCGTTAACAGTACTCGGCGCACCTGCTTACATAGAATAGTTGTTTACATCGTTACCATAGTGACACTATTCTATGTACTTATAAACGAAACAATAAATAAGTAACGAAACTCGGTGGCAGAGGACCAGGGGAGTAGGTGACTGATATCATGATTGAAAGATAAAGACCGAGAGAGTATTGCAATTTGTAAAACAAAACGTTTTTTTCAGTCTAAATCGGTACGATTTTAAAGTGATATAAACAGATGCCAGCGGATTAGTAAACCTGGACCAGTTCGATCGTTACTTTTCACCAAGTATCGAACTCGTAATCCTTATGTTACGGTTCGAATCTTAACGTGGAAACATAGGGCAACAGTTTTGAGCATTCTAACCACGGTTTTGAGCAAGTTGCTGAGTAGACTGATTAGCCAGTGCCATGGTAGTACTGCCAATGCATGCTATATCATTATGATTCGTACTTGTTTCATAGGCATGCTGTAGACTAGAGGCCGCCTAAGCCTACTGCACGCTGTTTATTAGGTCTGGTCTGCACGTGTAAACTAAGCTATTACGTACATTACATGACTGTACACCGTTCATTCATTTACACTGTCTTGTGAATGCGCATTAAAATAAATTAAATTGTAAAACAAGAGGCAAGCTCAGCTGATCGCTAACTAGGACCCCTGCGTGCAGAAATTAAGACAGTCAGTTCCTCAGTTTAAACTTTTCAACACATTCACAACAATTAGCCAATGATTGGATATTAAGACAAGAAATCTGAACTAATGCTCATGAGACGCGCGAGAGCATATGGCAGTTCCTGTTTGCAGGTAATCTTGGACTATCTCCATCAATTTCGTCGCAATTCACTCTTTTGCAGTCATGGCTGTGCCTATCTGCAACCACTTACACGCTAGACAAGCCAACAGAGGATAATTCCACTTTACTTTTTACAAGGGTACCCGTCTTTGACACCCACGTGCGCAGGCCTCATTGAATCTAGATGGTCCGGACTTGAACTTCTAAAATCTGACAATTGAACTGTTAAATGCTGAAAATTTCATACGCAGGTTGTCCTGGTCTTGGCGCAATTCACTCTTGAAATGCGTGTCGCAGCGCAAAATTGCGAAAAAAATTCACTAAAACGTGCTATTTTATTTAAAGGTCATCGATGTTGACATTTCTAATGTCGTCGGCAGTGCTTGTTGTGATAAGCAGCATGTCTGTGCCTATCTGTAACCATTTTCACATTAGGCAAGCCAATAGCTGCAAAACAGCGTATTTTTAGCGATTAGGCCTACTTGTTTAACCTACGGCAAAAATTTGGGTGTCTTAACATTTAAAAGGCTACAGGTAATATAATAAAACGGTTTCCAGATGCTTGAAATTGATCAAGTTCGACATATTATTTACTGCCATGTATATGTATACAGCGGCCATAGCATAACGTGTTGCGTGGCGCCACCGTGTGAATGCAATAGCAGTAGAATAACATGACACACATGACAGTGCGATAACACATCTAATATCAGTAATATCTAATGAGAAACAGTAAAGAGCAGAAAACTGTCTCCTTCAAATGTGTATATTAATTAGAGCTGTCAAATTAATGCATCAATTAACGCAATTATGCGTTAATAAGTTAACGTGCGTTAAAATAATTAACGCACATATTCATGTTAACTTACTAAATTCCGTGAAGCAAAAGTTCCAACATTCTGTTAAACTGCGATTATTCGACAATCCAATGAATTCAAGTAACTAAACTGTAATTGCCGTTCTATCACTACTGTCAATAAATAATTATTTTGACGACAGGCTATAGATTTCTATGCTAGCTGTGACGGCAGTTATTGTTGATTATACGTTTAAAATGTTTTCTACTTCCTATATTCTACAGGCGGAGCCCCCAAAACGTTGTGAGACCCAGGGTAACTTACCCCACTACTCTCCTTTTCGACGAGCCTGGGTGCGTTAATAACGCGTTAATTAATTCGTTAAAAAAATTAACGCAGTGCGTTAATGAATTTTAAAAATTAACGCTTCGACAGCTCTAATGTTTGCTGGCTGGGTGAGAGGAAAGGTGAAATGTAAATCTGCAACAATTACTAGCAAAGTTTAATTATGGCTCCATTTCGGATTAAATTAGTCAAGTAAGCAAAACTGATAATACATAATTATATCAAACAATATACTGAAAAAATATAGTCAGAGCTGCGTTACAATATAAATGCAAAATGGTGCCTTGAATATCAAGTACAATGTGTGCACAGTGTCATATTCAATTAGCAAATACAAATATATTTAATTAGTCAACCACAAATACAATAATTACATGTGAAAAAGTCCACGAGAAAGTTCAAGTCTATCACTACACAAGTAGCAAAAAACAAGTGAACCAAACAGCAGTTAACATATAGCTATCAACTGCAGACTACAACGTAGTGTTTAAAGCTAAATAACAAACACAGAGAAATGAAAAATCAGCAAAATCACACTGCTGTGCTTGTGCCAGGAAAACTAGGCTATAACACACAAGATATGATACTATATAGGCAAAAATAAGTAATATACGCCAACAAAAATCAGTTCTTGCAAATCTGGCAATAAAATGACATAACAAATAGCAGTGCACCCTGAGGTATTCAAACTCACAGTTAACAGTAAAAAATATGAAAAAATAACTATGTAATTACGAGTAAAAGCATGAAAAATCAAGCTCATGAAAGTCTTCATGGCAGAAATATGGGGCCAATGCTCTATGGTTCATCAACTACAAGTGTATGAAATTTAATTTTAAAAAATTAAATCAAAGCACACATTATATAACAGGAAACAGGTGGCTCACGTCCTTAAGAGAAGGTCAAACAAACAAAAATTATGCTGGAAGTTTACAAAATAAATAATAAACTCTACATCATCGAAGAAACAGTGGCGGATTCAAGGGGGGGCGGCCGGCCCACCCCCCTATTGACCGGATGCATCTTAAAACAGGTGAAAAGTTTGCACGAAAATGCACTATTTTGCATAAAAATTTCAAAAATTTTCTGGGGATAGCCCCCTCCCCAGACCCCACTCCCTACCCTTCTGTCCCCTATTCCAAATTTCTGGATCTGCCACTGCAAAGAAATGCAGCAAAATGGTGGACTTCCAAGCTCAACAGCGGAGAGCAACAGAGCAAAATGACGTCTAAACTGTTTGTGTAAAATAACTCAACAGCAAATAACAGAACGCATAGAATAACATTTGAAAACAATGACTGAACCAGAATAGGTATGAACACTCACTACAGATGCAATGGACAGATGTTGTAATGTCATGTACCCTTCAGTATCCTGATGATGGTCCACGACAAATGATATGCTAACATTTTGTGCTTATGTGCATATTCATCATCTCTCAAAAAAATCTGTGACATAACTAAATGAAACATGAACAAGAATTAACAGATTTTAATAAATTTTTGGTATAAGTACTTCTAAAGCAACTGGCCATCAAATGCAACCACAGACATTAGGTGAAGTGAGAATTTGAACAGGTATTTGATGAACAGTTATCTCAACAATACTTTCATTAAAAAATCTGATAAATCATTCTGGAAATTACAATCGACAATGCTAAGGATCCTTTTTTTCTGAGATGTAGTGCGGTATAGGAACAGTAAAAAATAGCAGTAGTAAAACATCTATTTAGTAGAGATAGAAGTGGCTTAGTAGTCAAAGTAAATTACATCTGTAATAAGACAGATGTCAATACTTTAACACAGACGTAACTTGTGCGCCATTCAGACAAAGACTTAGAACCAAAAAATGCATCAAAATACACAAATTACAGCCACTACAATCCTGTGACATCAGCTTTGAATCAGACGTTAACTGGTCTAATCGATCGCGGACAAACGTATGGTAGGCACAGTCTCCATCCAACACAAGCACAAAATACACAATGGGTGACTTCACTTTTTGACTTAAGACTTTCGCTGAGCCTAAACTTCGGTCTAAGTACCTACTTAAGTCAAAAAGTGAAGTGATTTCGCTGAGCGAACACATGGCGACTAACATGGATAGTTTAGTAAATTAAAACACTCTGGTACCAAAAATAAATGCTGTAATGGCTACATAATGACGTGAGACGTTACGTAATTACGTCATTTGCGTGCGCGGCGCAATTAAATAAGCAAGTCCAAGCGTACCTGGTTGATTTATTTCCTGTTAGGTTTACCTGTCATCTGCCATTTTTAATCGTTTAGTTGAACTGTGGTCTAAGTACAGACTTTAGCATTCAGCTTTAGCTTTGGCTCAGCGAATGCCTAAGTCAAAAAGTGAAGTCGCTCAATGTATGCCACTGATGCAAGCAAAGTATGCAACAAATGCTACAAACATAGCTGATGCATCACGGCTGCAAAATGCAAGGCTAGAAGAATTGTGTCTTGTTGCCCTGTGTACACTGCATGCATTTCATTAAACAGAAACCAAACTGCACTTCAAGGCCGCTTTCTCTGCAGCTCCATTATGTAACTTGAACACCCACTGCAGATGCAACGGACAGATGTACAGGGTGGTCCAAAAAAACAGCACAAAGTTTCTGGCACCATAATTTTGCAACCGTACATCACAGAGTCATGCGATTTTCAGCAAAATGTTCTGAAAGAAAATCTTTACATGAGCAATTAAATATTCTTTGTTTTGCCGCTTGCAAGTGAACTATTAAAAAACTGAATTACCTTCAATGTACCTTGGTCCATAAAAACTTGCCAGTATTATTTTTTCAATAGCTCAGTGAAACATTGGCCGATTTCGATAATTTTTGGCATGCGACATTAAGAATAAACTTGACGCAAAGGTCTGCAGTTTTGGCCACCTCACCTTAACGCTGTCGCTACACTACCATGTGAAATGCATAAGTTGCTGTTTGGCTATTGACAACAATGAATTCCTATCAGGTAGCGTATGCGTCAGCTCAGAAATTATAAACTAAATAGCGACAAACGCAATTGACAATTATTATCACTCAAAAAATCACACGTGTCACATCACATCATCTTCATTTCAGCATGTGCTCAACATGTCCTTCTGCAGCACAAACGCAAGCGGTAGACGTTGACACCATTTGCCAACAGCACGTTCAGTAACTGCATGACTCAAGCAGCCCACTCGCTGTTGATGTATCATTTCAGTTTGTCGACTTAGAATTTTAAAGTAAAGACGAAGCAACATATTCTCAATGATTTTGTGGTCTCAGTAATTTTCTGAGCTGATGCATGCACTGCCCAGTATGAATTCATTGTTGTCAATGGTCAAACTACGACTTCCGCATTTCACAAGGTAGTGTAGCAACAACCTTAGGGCGAGGTGGCCAAAACTGCAGACATTTACATCAAGTTTCTTTTTAATGTCGCTTGCCAAAAATTATTAAAATCGGCCAATGTTTCACTGAGCTATTGAAAAAACAAAAGTAGCACGTTTTTATGGACCGCGGTGTCGAGGGTAATAGTGCTTTTGCATAGTTCAATTGTCAGTGGCAATAACAAAGAATATTTAACTGCTGTATTCAAATATTGACTTTAGTCATGTAAAGAATTTCTTTCGAAACATTTTGCTGAAAACCACATGACTCTATGATGTACGGTTGCAAAATTATGGTGTCACTAACTTTGTGCCGTTTTTTTGGACCACCCTTATTAACCACAGGTCCACAGCTAAACTTTTTCCATGTTGTAATCCAGCTAGAGGGTATGGTGAGTGCTGTAAGCTTTCCAGTGGGATCCAAGGCAAAGCCCCAGCCACAGATGCATTTAGCATTCCAAAAAACACACCACGTGACCATTTTTGGTTATTTTTATGCAACTGTTCCCCGTTTTGGATGATCAGAAGAGAGGAGAGGGAGGAGGGGCAATGTGGAAGTTCAGTTGAACTCAATGAAGCCATCTGGCTATGGGCCTATAACATCCAGTGCTTTGTGACAATCAGTGGCTTCAATCCCTATACCTGGTGGGCACAGCTTGCGCCCACTCACCCAGTGAAGTGGGGGGGGGGGAATTTTGATAAGGTTGTAGATCAAAACTTTGCCCCTACTTTTTACTTCTTATTTTTTCATTGGATAAACCTTAACAAAACTCTTCCTATTTTTCAATCTGCACCTTTATCAAAAAAACTCGTCCCCTATTTTTACTTCCCCCTACAAATCTACACCCTTAACAAAACTTTCTCCCTAGAAAGGAAAAGAAGCCAAAAAT